>ERZ857521.655-NODE-655-length-49280-cov-5.801747_pt1 | contig 49280 bp, 39 predicted proteins | sample MGYA00519701_ERZ857521 | MGnify/ENA primary metagenome ERZ857521 (study PRJEB31778, sample SAMEA3449346) | human gut metagenome | biome: human gut; feature: human-associated habitat; material: faeces | place: United Kingdom | collected 2010/2012 ...
AGCCGTCGCGGTAGACCGTGACGCCCTTGCAGCCGCATTCCCAGGCCGTGCGGTAAACCTGCGCCACGAGCCCCTCCGAAACATTGTTCGGCAGGTTAACGGTCACCGAGATCGAGTGGTCGACCCATTTCTGGATCGCACCCTGCATCTTGACCTTGGCCACCCAGTCGATGTCGTTGGCCGTAGCCCCGTGGTAGGGCGAAGCGGCCACCCACTCCCCGAGTTCCTCGTCGGAGATCGTCGCGAGCTTCGACGTGTCGTATCCGTTCGCCTCGAGCCACTTCACGAAGTTGTGGTGGTAGACGTTGTATTCCTGGAACTTTTCGCCCGTTTCATCCTCATAGTCCACATGCGTGTCCTTGTCGGAGGGGTTGATCTTGCGGCGGCGCTTGTAGACCGTGCGGAACACCGGCTCGATGCCCGACGTGGTCTGCGACATGAGCGACGTGGTACCCGTGGGGGCGATGGTCAGCATGGCGATGTTGCGGCGGCCGACCTTCTCCATCTCGGCGTAGAGTTCCGGGTCGGCCTCGCGGATGCGGGCGATCATCGGATTGTCCTTCTCCTTGGCTGCGTCGTAGACCGGGAAGGCACCGCGCTCGGCGGCCATCTTCACCGAAGCCCGGTAAGCCTCGACAGCCAGCGTCTTCTGCACCTCGACGGCGAATGCGATCGCCTCCTCGGAACCGTATACCAGTCCCAGTGCGGCGAGCATGTCGCCTTCGGCCGTGATGCCGAGGCCCGTACGGCGGCCCTTCTGCGCCATGCCGAGGATCTTCTTCCACAGCTCCAGTTCCACGCGGCGCACGTCCTCGTCCTCGGGGTCGGCGGCGATCTTCTCGATGATCTGCTCGACTTTTTCCAGTTCGAGGTCGATGATGTCGTCCATCATGCGCATGGCCATGGCCACGTGCGACCGGAACTTGTCGAAATTGAACTTCGCATCCTTCTTGAACGGGTTGTCCACATAGCTCAGCAGATTGAGCGCCAGCAGGCGGCACGAATCGTAGGGGCAGAGCGGGATTTCACCGCAGGGGTTGGTCGAAACCGTCACGAAGCCCTCGTCGGCATAGCAGTCGGGCACGCTTTCGCGGATGATCGTATCCCAGAACAGTACGCCCGGCTCGGCCGACTTCCAGGCATTGTGGATGATCTTGTCCCAGAGCTTCCGGGCGTCGATATCCTGCTCGTATCGGGGGTTGTCCGAATTGATCGGGAATTGCTGGTGGTATTTCTTGCCGGCGATGGCGGCACGCATGAACTCGTCGTCGATCTTGATCGAAACGTTGGCGCCCGTGACCTTGCCCGTGTCGACCTTGGCGTCGATGAAACGCTCGGCATCGGGGTGCTTGATCGACAGCGAGAGCATCAGCGCACCGCGGCGGCCGTCCTGCGCCACCTCGCGCGTCGAGTTGGAATAGCGCTCCATGAAAGGCACGATACCCGTCGACGTGAGCGCCGAGTTGAGCACCGGACTGCCCGTGGGACGGATGTGCGAGAGGTCGTGCCCCACGCCCCCGCGGCGCTTCATCAGTTGCACCTGCTCCTCGTCCATGCGGAAGATGCCGCCGTAGGAGTCGGCCGGATGCTTGTGCCCGATCACGAAACAGTTCGAGAGCGAGGCCACCTGGAAATTGTTGCCGATACCCGTCATCGGGCCACCCTGGGGGATCACATACCGGAAATGATCCAGCAGGCCGAAGACCTCCTCGCGCGACATCGGATTGGGATACTTGCGCTCGATGCGCTCGATCTCGGCTGCGATACGCTCGTGCATCTGTCGGGGTGACGTTTCATAGATATTGCCGAAAGAGTCTTTCAGGGCATATTTGCTGACCCATACCGTCGCGGCAAGGTCGTCCCCGTCGAAATACTTTTTCGACTCGGCAACCGCATCGTTGTAATCGACTTTCTGCGGCGCTTCGGGTTTTACGGCTTTAGACATAACTGTTATTGCTTTTATTTCAGATTTTTAGCGTCGATCCGGGCGAAACCCGGTTCTACAAAATTCATTCTTTTCTATGGAATAACCCAATGCACGGCACCAAACTTATCCACAAATTATTTACAAAAAGGCAAAACATGCGCCCCACATTTATGGGGCGCACATTTGCTGCGGACGGGATGTCCGGCAACGGCTATTTCGCCGCGACGGCGTCGATCTCGACCAGCGCCCCCATCGGGAGTGCGGCGACCTGGTAGCATACGCGCGCGGGCATTCCCGAGGTGAAGAACCCGGCGTAAACGGCATTCATCGCGGCAAAGTCGCCGATGTCCTGCAACAGGACGGTCGTCTTGACCACGTCGCCGAGCGTATAGCCGGCCTCTTCGAGGATATGGCGCAGGTTGGTGAGCGACTGCCGTGTCTGGGCCTCGATGCCTTCGGCCATCTTTTGGGTCGCTCCGTCGATGGGGAGCTGTCCCGAGACATAGAGCGCTCCGCCGGCCTCCACGGCCTGCGAATAAGGGCCCACGGCCTTGGGGGCGTGGGGCGATGCGATAATCTTCTTCATAGCGGGGTGTTTTTCAAATTCCACACAAAGATAAGATATATTCCGTATATTTGCACAACACATTTAAGAATATGCTATGAAGATTTTGCTGAGAATCGCGGTTATCGCAGCCGTAGCGGCACTCGCCGCGGGTTGCTGCAAATGCCGTTCCTACCAGAAGAAAAACCGCCGGCCGCTCGTCGGCACCGAATGGCAGCTCGTACAGTTGAACGGCAGGGCGGTCAAACCCCAAGAGGGCAAGTTCAACCTGACGTTCCTCGCCGAAGAGAACCGCTTTGCGGGGGTCGGAGCCTGCAACCGCCTGATGGGCAAATACGAAACCACAGACAAGGGCGCGCTCAGGATCGGGCCGATCGCCTCGACGATGATGGCCTGCCCGGGCATGGAACAGGAGGACGCCTTCACCAAGGCGCTCGAAGCCACCACGCACTACGATATGGACGGGCCGATGCTGCTGCTGCTGAGCGACGGCGAACTGAAAGCCGTATTCCAGGCCAAACCCTGAAAAACCTGCCGGGCAAGGGCCGGAATAGAATATAAATAGGAACGGAAGGAATCGCCAAAATCGTTTTGCGGTGCGATTCCTTCCGTTCTTGTCTTTTCAGCCGCCCGGGTCGCAGATGCAAGCCCCCCCCGGCAGCACACCCCGAAACGACAGGACGGGGCAAGCCCGGCAGCCCGGCAACTCACCGGCCGGAAAGCCAGGATCCGACCTCATCGGGCGCAGCATTCTTCAGCAACACCCGTTTATTTCTGTCGAGCAGATAGATAGCAGGCACCGTCCTCAAATCGTACACCGCATCGTGCATAAGCATACCGTCGATCCACCCCGTCGGGCAGACCGTCTCCTTCCACACTTCGGGGTCGGTTCCGATGCATACCGAAACAACGGCCAGCCGCTTGTCCCGCAGCAAACCGGCCACAGCCGAAGACGAGGCCAGATAGGCTTTGGCACGCCGGCAATCGGCACAATCGGGAGCATTGAAATAGAGCAGCGTATATTCGGCTCCGATCTCCGACAGACGCCCGCGGCTGCCGTCACGGCACCGGAACGTGAAATCTTCGGCACGGTCGCCGGGGCGGTTTTTCGACATCACCGCCAATCGGGTGCGGGGGCCGATTTTCTCCACCTCCTCCAATAGGGGGCTATCGAGCTGCGCCCGCAGGAACAATGCGTACAACTCCTCGTTGTACAAAGGAGAAGCCGGCTCATCAAGGTATTTATCACCGAGCTCCATAAAATGGCAGAACATCCCCTTCGCCACTTCGGCACGGGCAAAAAGCGAATCGACAGCCGCGCCGGCACGGGGCGCATACGGCAGGATGCAGACAAAGTCGGCAAAAGCCTGCTCGGTGATCTCCGGACGGCGAACAAACGTCGTATCCGCAAAATCAAAGCGATCCCAATAATGCAGCGCCAGATAATCGGCCCGCTCGGCAGGTTCGGTCAGCGCGGCGGGGACATCCGGCAGGCGGAATGCAGCTGCCCGCAGGGGCTCCTGTCCGCATGCCCCCTCCCCGGCCCGCAGGAGAATGACGGCACCCAGGAGGCTAACGACGGGAAACTTCATCGCCACATACCTTAGTTATCCTGGATAGCGACCAACCGGAAGCGCATGGCCACTGCACGATCCTGTCTCAGATCGGCCGGATAGGTATCGAGCTCCGTCAAACTGTGCAATCCCCGGCCGAACTGGTAGGTATAGCTGTCTTTCGTCCCGGTGCCGTCACCGCCCGCATCCGGATCGGCAACCACAGCATTCGAAGTCCAGTACTGCATGTAGGGCAGTACCGGGTGGTTCGGATCCAAATCCCCGGCAATCGAGGCTTTCTCTATGACCTGCCAGCCCATAATGCTCGGAACGGCCCAATGCAAGTCGGTTCCGTTCGCTTCCGGATCTGAATTATGGTCGGGGAAGGTCTTATTATTAAGCAGGTCGTTGATCGTGCCCGTAGGAGATCGAAAATAAGTCGGCAAGTACCACAATGTCGTTGCATAAATCAATGCGCTGCCACCGTGCTGTTTACCCCAGGGAAGGTATTTCACGGCAACGTCCCGGTGGTTCGCTCCGTGCCCGGGGTATATGTCGGGATCGAACGGCCCTTCGCTGATAAGATGGTACGTATTGGCATAGCCGTTATTGGCGTTATGATCCAATTTCTCTCCGTCGAACCCCCACGGCATCGCCTCACGATCCACCCGGTCGATATACATCGTTATCGGTTGATGACCGTATTCTTTTTCGATATAGTCTCCGTATGCCTCGTACCGGATGGGTTGGTATTGCACTATCTTAAAACGAGTGAGTTCTTTTGCGTTAGATCCGTCATCGTCCATTAGCACCACGTCTACACTCCGTATACCGTCCTTAAACCCTTGGTCACCAAAGTCATCTTCCAGGTTCGGATCCCATGGACTGATAAATATCCACAAAACAGTTCTGCCGTCATCGGTTTTGGACACCTGTGTTTCGGCAGGCCATCCACCCAATGAACCCCAGGTGCCCGAACCGTCGCCCGCATCATTGAAATAGTGGACAAACATTGTAGTTCCAGCAGACGAATTTTCCGTCTTCACGTAGATACGGGGACTCTCCAACCCCGAGATGTCGATGGGATAATACTCGCCGGAACCGCCCACGATAATGTCGCCGGTCTCGATCACGACGTTCCTCAGGTCGCTTTCCACGCGCCACGTAACCTGGGAGCCATCCACCGTCAGATCCCCGTTTTCATCGACCTGGCCGCCTTCCGTGACGGCATTGCCTTCGAGCTGCAAGGTGACCTTATAATAGTGGTCGCGCAGCACGTCGAAGTTCCGGGAGACATCGTCCCCCAAGAAGAAGCGGAACCTGACGGTTCCCCCGTATCGGGTTGTACCATCGGTATTCCGGCGCAAATACAACGCCTCGACTTCGAGATAGGAGCAGGTCGCAGTAGACCGATCCTCGAGCAGGTTGCCCCATTCACCCGCCATCCGGCACGCAGCTGGACGTTTGAGGCGTGGATCACGGATGCCATCCTCGTGGCCGAAAGCATCGCCTCCATGGTCATTTTCGAACATGAAAAGCGGGGCGATGGTTCGGTCGGAAACATCGAGGCTCTCGTCATCGCCGGCGTAATGCCCGCCGGCGTAAGTCTCTGCCGAGGCTGCCCACGACGGAGCCTGCCCCTGGTCAGAAGAGAGCGTTGCGTCCCCCACGACCATCGGCCAGTTCAGCTCGCCGCCGTCGCCCTTCTGCTCGCCGATTTCCTCGATGCCGAGGGTTTCGTCTTCATAGGGTTTGTTCGCCATGCCAAGATAGCACTGCACCGGTACCCTGTGCAGGCTGATCCTGCGCGGGACGATGGAAACACCCGCGGCCAACCTCGACCCGTCGATACCTACCGTAATCATGGCTACCGTACGCCGCAGTTCGGCGGAGAGGGACAACCCTGTCTGTCCGGTATCCGGATGGGTATGGGTTCCGGCATGCCCGGCTTCGGCAAACATCATACAACCATTGACAGGAATGCCGGGGAAACCCTTGGATGATTCCTGTTTCAGAGCTTTCAGAAGCCCGACGGTAGTCACCGCAGCCTTGTCGATCTTTCGGCCGTAATTGGCGACGATATAAAATTTTTTTCGGGTCAGCCCATACCGACCCGTAAACTCTTCGGAAAAGTGGATCGTTATATCCTTTCCCTCTTCCATCTCGACGGCCGGATCTCCGTTCTGCGATCCGTCGGCATAATAGACCTCGAACAGTGCGGAATCGTCGCTTCCGCCATCTGCGGCGACGATGTTCAGATCGCGGATCTTGTCGAAATCGCCGGCGCCGGCACGGGTCATGGGATCCACGACGACAGGTTCGGGCACAATCACGCGCAGGGTGACCGTTTTTCCTTCGTCCGACTGCGACCTTTGCGGCATCAGTTCCATCCTGTCGCACGACGAAACGCAAAGCGCTGCGGACAGGACGCTCAGGACGAAAAACGATATGCAGGTTCTTCTTCTCATGGCTCGATACCTTAAAATTCAGGTTTCACTTCATCGACATACCATTCGGGAACGGTAATCGACACGCTCCCCGACTTGAACTCGATGCGGATCGGGATCAGCACCTCTTGCCTGGTGCAGTCGATGACATCCTCGTGCATCGCGAGGAATTCGGCAAAGTTGACCTCGGCCAACGGCTCACCGCCCGAAGCGGGCCGCACGCAAAGCGCCACGTCCTCGTGGTTTTTATGGCGCATAATATTGGCACGGGCGGTCAGCAAAGCCCTGCCGACGTCGTATTTGCTTTCAAGACGATAGGTGGTCGCTTCTCCGCAGGCGCGGTTCTCGAAATCGGTACAGGGCGACACGTTGCAGAGTTCCAATACGAGCGTCCCGTCTGCACGCTGCCCGGAGGCTGGCACACCGGCGACCTCGACCGACACCTTATAGTGCGAACTGGCAAAACCGACGACCTGCGTCCGGTCTTCCCGCCCGGCATCGTACGGCTCAGCCGTATAGGATGCGGAAGCGTAATAGAGCGAATCGTTGCCGGCGACCACCTTTCCTGCAAGGTAATCCCCGGCGGCGAACCTCATCTGGTCGAACCGGCGACAGTCCAGATTGTCGACTTCCGTATGGTGCGTATTAGCTAAACAAACGATCCGGTAATCGCCCGGATCGAGCGGCGGCAGCACGGCCGTACGGTTTGCGACCTCTTCTTCCGACAAGACCCCGGAGCCGACGCAGTCGTTGTCCGCATCGAAGACATACATCTCGACACGGCAGATTTTCGACCCGAAAATCTCGGCCGAACCGTCGCCTTTATAGCTCAGCACCAGCTTATCGGTATTATGGCAATCGCCCAGATCTTCGCGGATACACGACGCGCAAAGCCCTGCGAAAAGCAACAGGCACCCGGCGATATTCGTTGTTCTCATAAGTCTGTCGGTTTGTGTTGTAAAAACGCAGGCGGAGCCGGAGAGCCGGTCGATCCCGCCTGCGAAATAAGGATAAATCAGTTGAATACGGGTGTGAGGTCGGCATGGACCGTCCACTTGGCCACCTTTACGGTAACATCAATACATTTGTCAGGCTGTTTGAAATCACTGTCGTTGAATATGAAATTCACCCGGTAAATATGGCCGCGTTCGAACTTCGTAAGGTTCCCGCTCACATCCTTGAGTGCTTTGGTCGCCAGGTACAGCGGAGTGCCGGCATCATTGCCGGAGGCATCGGCATGGCCGGTAGCCTGCATGAGCAACTGGGGATAGCCATCCGAGATGACAGCATCGACAAGCTCACTCCCGGCCGTGAAGAAATGGTAGTAAGATTTCTTTTCGTTTTTGTTCGCAGCCGGTGTCAGCAGGTCCCCGTTCAGGTTTTCATAGTACCACTGATCTCCCGTAAGGGTTGCAAAATAGTCGAATATCGCTGTTTCGTCAGTTTTGGCTTTCTGCAAGTCCGACATCGTACCTTCGGTCAACTCGGCCTGGGCGTAGTAATTGTTGATCGCGAATTTCTGGAGTTTGATCGCGTTGTAAATCGGGCTGTCCCCGAAGTTACATTCGATGCCTGTCACCTCGACACGTGCGACGAGGGGTTCGATATTCACCGTGGCTTCATAAACAGGGTTCGAATGGTCTGCATGCTGGGCGGACAGAGTCAAAGCCTCGGATTCGCCGTATAGCGTGAGTTCGTCCACATCCTGCTGCCCGCCGATTGCCAACTGCTCGGCAAGGTCGGTTTCGGCAGCAGCCGTCAATCCCGTCGTACCGGTCTTAATCACCTGTCCGTCATCACTCCGAACATTGCCGATAACGATTACCTTGTTTACACCTGCAGGCAGGAAATGGAAAGATTGTTCCAAGCCCACATCGCCCCCGACCACAAAGAAATTCTGTGCGTCAGTCTTCGGGTCGTCGGCTTTTTTCCCGCGATAGAGGTTGGTGCCATCGGAAAAGAATACCTGATAGTTGATCAGGTTGATTTTGGTTTCGGTCAGATCCCCCTCGCCGTCAGGTATGGCGGAACGGGTGCCCGACAATACGTTGGCCAGCGAAATGGTCACGCTCTTGAGCGAGTTGTCTCCCGTGCCGGCTTCATCTTCCTTGTTGCAGGAAGCGAAAGTCATCGCAACTATTGAAGCTGCAAGAATCAAGTTAGAAAATTTCATAGAATTGAAGAATTTAGTGAGAATGAAATGAAGTGACTTGTTCGTATCGTTATCTTATCTGTTCCATGTTTTTCCGCGCTTCTACGCACCCCGCAGCGACGGCCTTTTCGAACCACCGGACAGCTTCGTCCTCCTCTTCGAGCATCATGTGGCAAACACCGATCGGGTTCCAGGCACGGGGATCGTCACCGTATTCGCGCAGGAGTTCCAGTGCCTCGGCGTATTTCCCGGCGCGGATCTGCGTGTTAGCGGCGTTGATCGCATCGGCCGCGACATCGTTCAACACATCGTAATAGACGGCCACATAGCAGGCATTGCGCAGTTCGGGGTAAAAGTTTTTCAGCATATAGCGATAAGGCTTACCGCCCGCCAGCCTCTGAAGGGCAACCTTCCGGTCGTTCCCGGCATCGTTGTCCAACACTGCCAGCACTTCGTCACGGCATTCCATATCCGAAGCAGCGACCATACGGCGCAGGTCATCCCAGTTCTCGACACCGTTTATCAGTTGGAAATCCGCGTCGCACAACTCCGGGACTGCCTTTGCAATATAGGTTTTGAGGGCTCGGGCACGCTCGCCGCCCAACCGGGTATTGAGTGCAAGGGCGCCTTCGGGAGACGCGAAACCCGTGATTTCCACCCCGCTCAGACGCAGTTTTTCCGTACTGCCGATCTTGCGGATGCCTTCGACGATCTTATCCAGCGTAGCCTGGTTGCCAAATTTATCGGGATAAAGTTCGGTATCCGCCACCGGAAAGAAAACCCGGATCTCATTGCGGTCGAAAGCCCAGCGCCTGTGTGCCTCCACAACCTCGAACCGGGCCGGATCGGCGGCGATCTCCGCAACGGCGGGAACGGGCGGTGTATAGACCGGAACATCCGCCAGCAGGGTCTGGTCGCCGTCATGGCAGTCGCAGGCACAGCCGACCATCCGGCGTTTGATGCCCAGCGACGCCGTGCGCATCCACTTCTCATAGGGAACGGCTGCCGCATAGGTGCAACTCCCGCCTTCCAGTATCTGGTTCGGAGCGAGGCTCCACGTGCGGTTCCCGGACAGCGCCTGCTCCTGCCGCTCCCTCTTATAACGGATCTTACCGTAGATTTCCGCCTGCGGCAGCCATACGGTGTCGGCACCGTTGCAGAGATAGGGTGTCAGCACCATCTTGTAGCGATTTTTCAAGGTTTTCGGTGTCGTGTGAATATCGAACGCCACCTCGACGCTGTGTTTTACCCGTTTCACGGACTCGCCGGCAATATCGACCTGGGCGGTCAACGAAACCGGCAATGCGAGGATGAATATAAGTGAGGCTGTCTTTTTCATACCCTGATGCGCTATTTGATCATATAAATAATGGAGATACCCGCCTTGGTCGGGCCGAAGTAGTGCTTGTCCTGACTGCCCCTGAATTTGCCGCAGGTCGCACAGTCGTACTTATCGTAGTTCGTATAGACGTAACCGAAGCCCAGCGTCGCCTCGAGGTTCCACCGTTTGCCAAGTATCCAGTTATAACCATAGGAGAGGCCCAGACCGGTCGCCCAGCCCTGATAACGGTGGTCTTTGGTGGACTTGCCCCGGAACGGAATGCGAACCCCGCTCAGGTTGTAAAAGGCATAGCCCGAATGCACCCCGAAGAAATGGCCGTTGAAACGCTCGCATAACCAGTAGCGGAACTCCGGCATCACCATCCAGTGCCGGATCTTCCGGTTCGCCTCCCGGTCGAGCGTCCAGGGATTGTAACCACCCGCAAGGTCGAGCGTGGTGCGTTTGCCAAGGCCGAACTCGAAACCGAGGTTCGGGGTTGATGTCGCCCAATAGAGGATGTTGGTCTTAACACCGATATCCTGTGCCCATGCACGGCCCCCGGCCCAACAGATGGCAAGAAAAAAGATAAGTATGGTTCTTCTCATATTCCTTTGCTATTATCTCGATCCGAAAATCACGATTATATAACAACTCCCCATTAACAGCGCCGGAACAGGAGTGGCTGCCCGTCATATATCTCCGTCCCGGCGCGGAAAGCAAAACAAAAACAAGCGACTGGATTACAGAAAGATAATTACAGGAAAAACGCTTCGATAAGTGACAGTCTTTTCCAAAAAGACTGCCCACATTCGTCAACAGGATAAACATACTGGTAATTAAGATATTGTAACCACATGCACAGAAGAAATGTTTAACCAGCAGATTCGATTTGTAAAACTGTGAAACTTAAAATACAAGCAACTGTATTGCAAGCATATAATAGCCACATAAAGAGAATATACGATGAAACAGTCCGTAAAAACCACCGATCCCGTATGGGGAACATTCCATGCGACCAACTGCCCGGCCGGTTGCATGACCTGTTCCGCCGCAAAAGACCATTCCGTTGCAAAATTCACTCGTACGCTACTCCCTGAAGCACAACTGCTGCCACAGGCCGACTACCGTTCGCACCGCATTCTTTTCCTGCTGTCGGGGCATCTACATGTACGCATCGGCAGGAGCGGCAGCCATTATCTTCTGGATCGCCAGTGCATCTTTTTAGCCCGGAAGAGGGAGATTGCAGTATCGGCGCTCCGGGAAAGCGATGTGATCACTCTCGATTTCAACAATCGGATGATACTATGCAACAACGACATACTGGCCAGCATGGCGACGATAGATTCTGCGGATGCAGCAGGTTCGCCCGTATTGCAGGTCGTACCCGAGATTCTGGCATTCTTCGAGGGGATGAGGCCCGCCCTTGATCCCGTCGGGATGTACCTACCCTGTTACCATGTAGTCAAGGAACACGAGCTTTTTTTGATGATGCGCTACTTCTACGGAGATGCCAGACTGAGATGTTTCTTCCGCGATGTAATCCGTCCCAAGGATGATTTCCAGACATTCGTGCTGAGTTCTTACCGCCATGCGGAAAGCATCGCCGAACTGGCGCGGATGGCGCACATGAGTGAAAGTTCCTTTATCCGCAAATTCCGCGACACGTTCCGCGAGTCCTACCACAGCTGGCTGGTGAAACAAAAAGCCGCAGACATAGAACATGCAGTCCGGAGCGGGATCAGGGACAACGACCGGCTGATCCGCATGTTCGGATTCAAGAGTTACCTCGCCTTTTACCGCTTCTGCCAGCGTTATTTACATTGTTCGCCGTCGGCCCTGAAAACAAAATGCACCTGAGAAACAGAGCCTTCAGGTGTAAAAATGACAAAAAACAGATATGTGTTTGACCGATTTTGGTATGGGGGGGGGTAGATCGGAATATCGAAATAAGCACTATCTTTGCATTAGAAACAAGGGGCGGAAGCCGCCTCAGAAAGGTGAAAAAAAGGCTTTTACAGTCTTTTTGGAAAAGACCGTATCTTGCTGTATATCCCGCCGTCTATACAAACAACCGTCTTTACGGCAAAGTTATTATTTTTTTACCATCCCCGGCTCTTTTCCGTACTTTTTTTCCGCCTCCCGGCAGCACCTTTCAGCAGCCCTGCGACGATTTCGTTCGCGGCATCCACCGTACTGTTATCCAGTTCGTCCAAATAGATCTGGGTCGTTCTTTCGGACGTGTGCCCCAAACCGACGCTGATGACCGAGACCGGGATACCCTGTTTGCGGGCAAGGCTCGCCCAGCTATGCCTCGCAACGTTGAAAGAGAGTTTGACCGGAAGATCCAGGCGTTTGCACATATCCCGGAAAAAGCGCAGGTAGTGGGACAGGCTGTATTTATAACGCAAATAGAGTTTCTCGTCGAACAGCCTGCGTTCGTCCGTCGTCGTTCCATTATACACGAGCGGGCGCAGTAGACCGTCCGCGCCGAATTCGAGCAGCACTGGCAAGGCCCAGGGTGAACATGTTTCCCGGTAACGGTCGAGGATGGACTGCACCTCGGGAATGATCCGCACCGAATAGGTTTGGCCGGTTTTGCGACGGCGGTAATGAATCATACCGTCCCGGATATCCTCCTGCTGCAGGTAGGCCATATCTACGAACGACATTCCGCGGCAATAGAAACTGAACATGAACATGTCGCGGGCACAATTCAGCTTGTAGGAGTCCGGAAATTCGGACTGCGCGACACGGCGGATCACTTCGGTGCTCACGGCCAGTTTGCGAGTTTTCTCGATCCGGATGGGCACGGCATCGAAAGGCGACCGGCCCCGGGTTACATAACCGCGTTTCTGAGCCTTGTTGTAAACGGCACGGAAATTACTCATGTAAAAAGACACCGTATTGGGTTGCAGGGGAATTTGGCGAAGGTGCTGTTCGAAATCAAGCAGCAGGTTCTCGTCCACGTTATCGAAATGGATACGGCGGCTTCCGACGAACTTTTCGAAGGCGATCAGCGTCGCATTATACTTATTGGCCGTACCCTGTGCCCCCTCTTTGCGCAACTCCTCGATCTGCCGTGTGAAAAAGGTATGCACGTAACGGTTGTCGTAACGCCGGTGGTAGGCCTGCGTGACATCCCGAACCGTAAACGGTTTCCCTTCGCGCTGCAGTTCGGACAGGATGCGCTGCACCTCTTCCTTCTGTTTCTCCAGAAAAACATTGACCTCGTGGATGAACGCCGTATGGGTTCTGCGCCGAGATGTGGCGGCGGCTTTTCCGCGCAGGTGGTCGAACTCCTCGGGCAACAACCGGTAGGGTGTGAAGATCACGCCCCGGCGGCGCTCCCGGATCAGTTGTATGACCAGCGTATAGCGACCGTCACGGCTCCCGCTGCGAATATTCAGCATCGGCCGCACGCTCATATTGGGATGCCTGAAGCTCCCGCGCTGTTCCTTGTCTTGGTTCATAATACCTCGTCTGTTAAGGGTTTAACTATCGATATCCCGTACCCCCGGCATTCCCGCACCAGAATACCCCCGGCGCCCACAGCAAGGGGACAAAGTCCATAAGCCCCGTTATCGGGAGCCTGAGTGAAAATAAAGAATGTCTTTGTCATATCATATTCGTTTTTTGTCATTCGGCACACAACATGAGGCACCGGACAAATACGAAACCGGAAAGGCAGACGCTACGGGAACTACAAAGCGGTTCTCGAATCAAGTAAGGGTTTATCCGCCAAAGAAGGTGGTGGTTAGTATCGGGGAATGGTCGTCGGATCATGGCCGGGGGGGGGGCGGTTCCCGAAAGTCCGGCCGGCAGATCCTCCCATATTAATTCTATGGCTCCCGTTGCGGCTGAGGAAACGCCTCCCCCCCCCGGAAGGTCGTCCCGGTTCCGCATTGTCGGTCATGCCGACATAGAACGGAAGAAGGAATCCATTTAGTATACGCCCGGGAAGGTGTCTGGTTACGCGCATTCGGCTTCACACCGCAGAGATTCCGGATGACAGACATTTCCGGACAGGAATCTCTTGCCGTCCTTTCGGAAGAAAAGGCGCCAACCCGCAGCCCATCAAAACCACAGATACGGCCGGCAATATACCATCCACAGAAACGGACATCGATCCGCAGCCCGAAGGCGGCGACCTCGCGGATTTCCGCCGATGGGTACAGACGCACCTCCGGAAATACGAATGGCGGCCAACCGAACAACCCGAAATATACGGCCGTGTCGTCATTTCGTTCGTCATGGATGCCTGGGCAATATCCGCTACTCAAAACCGCAAACCAAGAATTTTCGGAAGAGGCTGTCCGCGTACCGGAACTCTCCCCTCGCTGAAAATCGGGGCACCGCAGGACAAAGGACGGGAAGGTCAGCCCCCGGTGAAATATACGATGCCGTTCGACTCCCGGCCATAAATCGAAAACAGGGGCCGGTTCAAATGAACCGGCCCCTGCCGCAACAGTATGCAACCGCCGCCTATTTCAGGTGCGGATTCAGGCTGCGCCACTCTTCGACGGGCGGAATGATCCCCATCGAGATCACCTCGTCGCGCAGTTTGCAGAGGTGCCCGTAGCTGTCGGCAAGGGCCTTGTTCTCCTCGGCCGTACCCTGCACGTCCTTATAGCTGACACCGTCCTTCGTGATTTCGGTCTCCATCGCCATCAGGATATGCTTGAACAGGTCGTTGTGTACGAACACGCCGGCCGGGTAGCCGAACGGCCTGCCGCCCATCGCCGCAGCGATCATGCAGATCGACAGGTAGGCCGGGCTCTGGAACGACGAACGTCCGCGCAGGTCGATGATGTGCTTGCCGCCCTGGATCACCCGCTGTTGCAGGTCGTGCCAGTCGCCTTCGGGCATCTCGCGGCCGATCAGCTCCGACAGGGGGCGTCCGGCAACGAGCGTCGTCGAAGCGAAGACCGCCATCTGCTCGCCGTGGCCGCCGTAGGTACGGCAGTTACGGATCTCGTCGGGCGAAATCCTGAAATATTTGGCCAGTTCGCTCCGCAGGCGCGTGGAGTCCAGCGCCGCGAGGGTCGAAAGCTGCGACGGGCGGATACCGGCATAGATGAGCGTCACCAGCCCCGTAATGTCGGCCGGGTTGAAGACCACCACGACGTGTTTCACATCGGGGCAGTAAGCCTTGATGTCCTTGCCGAACTGTGCGGCGATCTCGGCATTGCCCTTGAGCAGGTCTTCGCGCGTCATGCCGGCCTTGCGGGCCGCGCCGCCCGACGAAACGACATAGGCCGCTCCCGAGAGCGCCTCCTTGACATCGCTCGTCCAGGTGATGTTCACCCCTTCGAACGCACAGTGGTAAAGCTCCTCGGCCACGCCCTCGAGCGCCGGAGCATAGGGATCGTAAAGGCAGATGTTGGGCGTAAGGCGCATCATCAGCGCCGTCTGGGCCATGTTCGAGCCGATCATGCCGGCCGCACCCACGATCGTGAGCTTGTCGTTTGTCAGAAATTCCATAACAGAAATATTTTACATTGGTACAATCCTGTACCGGGGTCTTGCTTGCAGAAAAAGAACGGGAGACAGTTCCGGCCGTATTGCGGCACATGTCGTGCCGCAGAGCAGGGGATTCGCCCACAGTGCGCCCCGGCCGCAGGTCATTCGACCTCGCGGCGGTTCAGCAGGGCATGCGTGATGGTCAGCTCGTCGACATATTCCAGTTCGTCGCCGAAGCCGATGCCGCGGGCTATGGAGGTGACTTTCAATCCCGGGAACTGCCGGAGGCGGTTCATCAGGTAGAAGAGCGTGGTTTCGCCCTCGACCGAGGTGGAAATGGCGAGGATCACCTCCTTCACGCCGCCGCGGGCGATGCGTTCGGTCAGCAGGTCGATCTTCAGGTCGGAGGGCGAAATACCCTGCATGGGTGAAATGACGCCGCCCAGCACATGGTACAATCCCTTGTACTGCCGCGTATTCTCAACCGACAGCACGTCGGCCACCTGTTCGACGACGCAGATCGTCGTATGGTCGCGCTCGTCGTCTGCGCAGATCGGGCAAACTTCCTCGTCGGAGAGATTGTTGCACTGCGTACAATATTTGACCTCGTTGCGGAAACGGTCGATGCTCTCCGTCATTTCGGCGACCGATTCGCGCTCCATCCGCAGGATGTGGATGGCCAGGCGCAGCGCCGTACGGCGCCCTACGCCCGGGAGTTTCGACAACTCGCCGACAACGTCCTGTAAAAGCCTCGACATTCAGATGATTTCGATTTTCCGTCCTTCGACCCAGCCTTTCTTGCCGTCAGCGATCACGACCTCGCACCACCCGTCGAGGCGGTCGGTGATCGTCACGACCGTACCCTCGTGCAGCACGAAGAGGTCGGTCGACGACTTGTCGGGCGAACTCTTCACCGCCGTGGAGGCGGTCATCACCACGGCCGAAGTATCGTCGAGCATCTCACGGCGCTCCCCCACGGCGAACCACGTGGTCAGCATGAACAGCAGCGCCGCGACGACCGTGCCGTAGAAACCCGCCTTGCGCAGCGAAATGCGCTGTGCCAGCAGGTAGACCAGGAACAGCCCCAGCATACAGGCCAGCAGTGCGAGCGAAAGCAGGCTCCACGCCGTGCACCCCATCGTGTGGCGGATGTCGCGCATCCACGTGACGAAGAAGAACTCGGGGATGTCCTCGATGTTATCTTTCGTGCGGGCCTCGGCGACGCTCAGGTTGTAACGGATGTCGTCGTTGCCCGGCGCAAGGCGCAACGCCCGGTTGTAATAGAGGATGGCCTTGCCGATACGGTCGTCCTTGAAATAGGCATTGCCCAGGTTATAATAGAGTTTCATGGAGCTCACCCCGCGCGAAAGCAACTCCTCGTAGGCATCGGCGGCCGCATGGAAATCGCCGTTGATATAGGCCGTATTGGCTTTGTCCCACAACTGTTCCGCAGTCTGCTCCCCGGGGGCCTGCACCTCGGCAGGGACTTCCCGCGAAACCTGTTGCAGGCTGTCGGCAGGCTCCTGCGCAAAGGATACTGCGGCCAGGCCCAGCGACAACAGAAAACATCCGATTATTCGTTTCATAGCGTTCTTATCTTTTTATCACCGCTTCGATCCGGGAAATGATGTCCACGCCCTCGGCGTACACCTCGCTCATCTGTGCCGATGCCGCGGGCGAATACTGCGCCTCGTCGCACTTGGTGATGATGGACGTGAAGCGCTGCGACTCTTCGGCCGACACGCCGCGCTTGTGCAGCTCCTCGCGGACGTTCTCCTTGGTGAGGTTGGCCACCGGGATGTTGAACTTGTCGCCCATATACCCCCACAGTGCCCGGAGCATCTCCTCGTAGAACGCATGGCGGTTCTGCTCCTCCATATAACGCTTGGCGACCCTGAAACGCTGCACGGCGACCTTGTTAGCACGCTTGCCCCGCACCAGGGCGGCGTTCTGTGATTCGCGGATCTGCTTGCGCAGCGCCACGTAGACCGCCGTGAAGAGCGCCAGAATTCCCACCAGCAGCCCCCAGTAGGCAGCCCCGAAAAGGAACGGCTCGCGCACCGGGCGCAACTGGGCATTGCCCAGCTTGATGAAACGGATGTCCTGCCCGAGCATCTTGACCTCCTCCTTGGACATGCCGCGTCCCTGCACGACATAGGCATCGCCTCCGCCGCCCTTGGCATCGGGCGTGATCTCCAGTTCGAGCGGACGCGAGCGCAGCGTCATGTACTGCATGCGCGCCGGGTCGAAATAGCTGAATTCGACGGGCTCGACGTCGTACGTGCCTTCGGCGCGTGCGATGAAGGGGTATTCAAACTGGCGGTAGCCGGAAATCCCGGCCGCCGAGGCGTTGATCGACTCGGTCGTCTTGACGTTATACTGCTCGAACGAGGCGGGCAGCGTCAACTTGGGAGCCTGCACGAACGTGAGGTTGCCCGTACCGGAGATCTTCACCGTATAGGTCGCCGCAGAATTGGCTGCCAGCCGGTCGGGCGGCAGCACCGCATCCATCGTGAAACTGCCCACGGCGCCGCTGAAGCTGGCGGGGGCGCCCGCCGGCAGCGGTTTGACCGTGACGTTTATCCGCGGGCTCTGCACCTTGCGGGGCACGTTCACGAAATCGTGACCTCCCCCGAAGAAGGGATCGAGGCTGCGGCGGCTCTGGATGATGACCTGCGCCACGGCGGTGATCTCGGCGGGCTCGATGACGAGCGTACCGGCCTGCTGCGGATAGAGCAGGTACTCCTTGGCTACGAGCGTCTCGTAGACCTTGCCGTTGAAGGTTTCGCGTTCGCGGCGGGCGTTCTCGGTATTGAGTTCCTGGGCCCAGAAGCCGTTGAACGAAGGGAATTTCACATCGTTATACCCCACTACCGGAACCCGTTCGTAAAGCTTGAAGGTCACGCGCAGCGGCTCGCCTTTGAAAACCGAAGTCCGCGATACGATGGCCCGCAGCAGGATGTCGTCCTTGGCGACCTTGCTCTGCGCCGCACTCTCGGAGGAGGCTTCCTCCCGGCGCTGCGGCTGTCCGCCGGCGGCGGAACCGCCGCCTCCCGGCGCCTTGCCCTCGTCCACCACCTCGATCGCCAGCGGCTTGGTACGGTAGGTCGTACCCTCGACCGCTATCTCGGCGGCGCCGACCGTAACGTTGCCTGCGCCCTGCGGCACGAGCACGTAGGTGATCGTGTAGTTGATAACCCGCGTCATCGCATTGTTGACGATCTGGATCGACTGCCCCCGGGCCTCCGCAGGCCCGGCAATCACGTCGAACCCCTCGAATGCGGGAGCCTTGAACGTGCCGTCGTCGGGCATGGCGTTGAGGGCGAATTCCACGCGGAACGGTTCGCCGACAGCGACCGTCAGCGGAGAATTAGCCTCAAAAGTGACCTTCTCGGCAGCCGATGCCGAGAAGACCGCCAGCACGAAGAGTGCCGTCAGGGATATTTTCGCAATGAAATCTCTCATTGAGCTTTACAATAAAACCTCTTTCAGATTTTACAACGTAAACTTTTGCCCGTTAGTATATCCGCGGGCGGGTTTTTAATGCTTGAAATCGGCAAAAAAATCGTTGCCTTTGTCGTCGACGATGATGAACGCCGGGAAATCCTCGACGTAGATCTTGCGGACGGCCTCCATGCCCAGCTCGGGGAAGTCCACGACCTCGACCGATTTGATGGAGTTCTTGGCCAGGATCGCCGCCGGGCCGCCGATCGAACCGAGGTAGAACCCGCCGTACTTCTTGCAGGCATCGGTCACCTGCTGCGTGCGGTTGCCCTTGGCCACCATCACCAGCGAACCGCCCAGCGACTGGAACAGGTCGACGTAAGGATCCATGCGCCCGGCCGTCGTGGGGCCGAACGATCCCGAGGCCATGCCGTCCGGGGTCTTGGCCGGCCCGGCATAGTACACCGGGTGTTTCTTGAAATATTCGGGCATCGGCTTGCCCTCGTCGATCATCTGCTTGATGCGCGCATGGGCGATGTCGCGGGCCACGATGAGCGTGCCTTTCAGGTTCAGGCGCGTCTTGATCGGGTATTTCGAGAGGATCTCGCGAACCTTGTCCATGCCTTCGTCGAGGTCGATCTCCACGGCGGGCGACATGCCGGGCGCCTCCTTGGGCAGGAAACGCGCGGGGTTCTTCTCCAGTTCTTCGAGGAAGATGCCCTCCGGGGTGATCTTGGCCTTGATGTTACGGTCTGCCGAGCAGCTCACGCCGATGGCCACGGGGCATGAAGCCGCATGGCGCGGGGCACGGATCACGCGCACGTCGTGCACGAGGTACTTGCCGCCGAACTGGGCGCCGACACCGCTCTGCTGGCAAATCTTAAGCACCTTCTCCTCCCACTCCAGGTCGCGGAAGCAGCGGCCGCCTTCGTTACCAGAGGTGGGCAGTTCGTCGAGATAACCGGCCGAAGCCTTCTTCACGGTCGAGAGGCACATCTCGGCCGACGTGCCGCCGATGCAGATGGCCAGGTGGTAGGGCGGGCAGGCCGACGTACCGAGGTCGAAGATATGGGTTTTGATGAAATCGGTCAGCGATTTCTCGTTCAGCAGCGCCTTGGTCTGCTGGTAGAGGAAAGTTTTGTTGGCCGAACCGCCGCCCTTGGTAATGAAGAGGAATTCGTACTCCATGCCGGGATGGCCGCCGTAGATGTCGATCTGCGCGGGGAGGTTCGTGCCGGAGTTTTTTTCTTCGGTCATGGTGAAAGGCACGACCTGCGAATAGCGCAGGTTGCGGTCTTTGTAGGTCTCGTACACGCCCTTGGCAATGCATTTCGCATCGTCGGCGCCCGTATAGACATCCTCGCCCTTATGGCCGATACAGATGGCAGTGCCGGTATCCTGGCATGTGGGAAGTTCGCCCTCGGCCGCAACGACCTGGTTGAGCAGCATGGTGTAAGCCACGAACTTGTCGTTGTCGGTGGCCTCGGGATCATCGAGGATGTTGCGCAATTTCTGCAGGTGGGCGGCGCGCAGGTAGAACGACACGTCGCTGTACGCGGCTTTGGACAAGAGTTCGAGGCCTGCAGGGTCGACCTTGAGGATCTTGCGGCCGTCGCACTCGACGACTTTCACATAATCCTTCGTCAGCAGACGGTACTGGGTTTTGTCTTCCCCGACGGGGAACGGCTCCTGATAAATGAAATCAGCCATAATCGTGATATGTTTTGTGTTTGTTAATGTCCGTTTGTCCCGTGCCCGGCATGCCGCGCGGCGCATTGCCGGCACATTACAGCAAGCAGCCCCGCAGCCGGCAGGCATCCTCCCCCTGCCTACTTGCCGCCCTGCCGACCGCAGTCGGCCGCAAGCAAGCCGCACCGGGCAAATACCCTGCCCGCACGCCGGGGGTTAAGGCCATGCAAAAATACAAAAAACTATCCGGATTGCGCAACAATTTTCCGCCGGCTGTTATTATTTTCACAAAAAGAGAATAAAATAGCCGGATCGGACGCAATTAATTAGAATTTTTATTAAATTTGTGCGGTTTTTCGAGACAAACAATTCACTGCATAAATTAAATTATTATGGTATCGTACAAAGAATTGGGACTTGTGAACACCCGTGAGATGTTCGCAAAAGCCATCAAGGGCGGTTATGCCATCCCGGCATTCAACTTCAACAACATGGAGCAGATGCAGGCCATCATCTCGGCTTGCGTGGAGGCTTCGTCGCCGGTCATCCTCCAGGTTTCGTCGGGTGCACGCAAATACGCCAACCAGACGCTGCTGCGCTACATGGCACAGGGCGCCGTCGAGTATGCCAAGGAGTTGGGCAAAAACATTCCCATCTGCCTGCACCTCGACCACGGCAACTCATTCGAGTTGTGCAAGAGCTGCATCGACATGGGCTTTTCGTCGGTGATGATCGACGGTTCGCACCTGCCCTACGACGAAAACGTAGCCCTCACCAAGCAGGTCGTAGACTACGCACACCAGTTCGACGTAACGGTCGAGGGTGAGCTGGGCGTGCTGGCCGGCGTCGAGGACGAGGTTTCGGCCGAGCACCACACCTATACCGACCCCGCCGACGTGATCGACTTCGTATCGAAGACCGGCGTAGATTCGCTGGCCATCTCGATCGGCACGTCGCACGGCGCCAACAAGTTCAAGCCCGAGCAGTGCACCCGCAACGCCGAGGGTATCCTCGTTCCGCCCGAACTGCGTTTCGACATCCTGGCCGAGATCGAGAAGAAGCTCCCCGGCTTCCCCATCGTGCTGCACGGAGCGTCGTCCGTACCGCAGGAGTACGTGAAGATCATCAACACGCACGGCGGTGCGCTCAAGGATGCCGTAGGTATTCCCGAGGAGCAGCTTCGCCGTGCCGCCAAGAGCGCAGTCTGCAAGATCAACATCGACTCGGACGGACGTCTGGCCATGACCGCAGCCATCCGCAAGATCTTCGTAGACCAGCCCGCAGAGTTCGACCCCCGCAAATACCTGGGCCCGGCCCGCGACGAGCTGAAGAAGCTCTACATGCACAAATGCGAAAGCGTCCTGGGTTCGGCCGGACAGGCTTAATCCGGAGTTCCCGACAGAAAAATCCCGGGCCATCGCGGCCCGGGATTTTCTTTTATACCCGCAAGCCCGGTGCTCCCGGATCGGCACAGCCCGACAGACCGGCACAGCCGGCGTCCCGCAGACCGGCATAGCCCAGCACCTCGCAGTTCGGCACATCCGGCACCCCCGGATCGGCACTGCCGCCCCCGCAGACCGGCAAGGCCGGCACCCCGCAGTATACCCCGCCGCCGCGCCAGGCTCCGCCCAGGGCCACCGGCCGGGCCGGAAGGCCGCCTACACGCTGAACCGTTCGGCCTGCTGCCGGGTATTACGCCCCAGCACATCCGACAAAGCCGCCCCGGTCAGGCACGCCTCGATCCATGCCGTAAAATCGAAATATTTGAGTAACGGCCGCTCGTATTTATCGGCCGCAACTGCCTGCACCGCACCGTACAGCCGTTCCCACAGGCGGCCCCTCTCCCGCCGGCTCCCGGGCAGCGGAAAGAGGCGTACAAACCTGAAAACAAGTTTTTCGACCGAGCTGTTTCCGATAGCGGTACTGCGGCGTATGGATTTGATTTCGTTTTCGGCGAAATCGAACCGCCCGCATTCAGCCTGCAGGAGCAAATTTACCAGCCGCGCAATACGGAAAGCCGGGAAATTATAAAACACGAGCCCGGTCGCCTGGATCCGGATCATGGCCTTACGGGCTTCGCCACCCCGGTCGCACACCAGATGCAGCACGACCAGATTGAGTTGCAACAACAGTTGGACATCGAGTTTCTGCTGCGATAGTTTGCGGAACAGGGTCTCCTCATGCAGCTTATAAAGTTCCTGCGCATCGGCGAAAGCCCCGCAGTTGATGAGCCGGAACGAATCGTATATATAAATATAAGCCAGCACCTTGCGGACGAACTCCTGGGGGTAATCACTCTCCGTAAGCCGGTGCAGCTTGGCGATAAAAAAGGGCATCTCATCGTAAAGCCCCGCCGAAAGCAGGCTGTCCAATACCCCCAGCACGGCATCGAGATAGTGCAACGGAGGGTTGAGCATCCGGCCCGGATTGTGGTCAAACAATTCGAGCAGTTGCTGATAGATACGGATGGCAGCCTTGTAATTGCCCGACTGCAGGAAATAGGTCGACTGGAACAGCTGGTGGAGTTTATCCACCTCGAACCCGTTGTAAGTATTATTGGCTATCAGGTGCAGCTCACTGAGCACCAAATCGTTCAGACTCTGGCATTCCTGTTCGGAACGCACCTTGCTGCGGTAAAGCGCCCGATACTTGAGGATATCGTAAAGCTGCATGTGCTGGTTGGCGCTGCGCAAATGCTTGAACGTCTCATTGACTTTCATCTGTTTTTCGACCAGCTGCTTTTCACTCATCCCCTGAAAATCCCCGGCACTCAGGTAACGCAATTCCGTCTGCCGGATCAGCATGAGCAGGGCCGTCATCTCATACTGCCCGGCCAGTTTTTTCGCCCGGCTCAGCTCCTCGGTCGCCGCCTGCAGCAAGCCGCAGCGGAAAAGGATCTCCGCCTCGGCCATGCGGTTGGAAATGCGGGCCTGGATATCGTAACGGCTCCGTAAATGCAGCAGGCAGTCGACAACTACTTTATACAGGTGCTTGACGGCGATGTCGAAACTGCTCTCACCGGCATCGACGCCAAAACGCCGGGCGACCTCCTCGACCGAAGAGCACTCCTCCATCAGGGCGAACAGAGTCAGATAGACCTTATCGCCCTCCTGCAGGTTGCTGTAAAGTTTGAAATAGCGTTTTTCCGCCTTCGTCATCGAATGGATAAGCACAAGCAGCGAAATAGCTTTGTTCATGGCCTTGCGGGTTAGTTATACAAAGATAGGAATTATTTGCAGGAGATGAAATCCCGGAAATTCCTTATGAAAGATCCGGGTTATAAAGAAATATTCCCGGACAATTTCGCAGATATCCGGATAATCCCAAAGAGGTCGTTTCAGCACTAAATACACGCAAGACCGGCATTTCCACCCTATCTGGCAGCTCCCCGCAGCATTTATTACAGCCACAGATCCCTATAAACATTCATTTCAGATAAAATCATTTGAAAATAACCGGATAAAACATATGCCAATATACGAAATAATACATCTATATCTATAATATACAATATTTTATATCACGAGTTACAATATAAATTATTTTTAATAAATCAATTTGGGTTTATCATAATTCAAGTAAAAATACGCCTCCCCATCAGAACTATTAAACTTATATTTGTATAACAAACGGCCGAACAAATACGCCAAACGATCCGCAAATAAGGCGGCAAACGTACATATTCAACCATTACATTAACCCAAAATACGAATAACCATGTAACCTAATGCCTCGGGGCAAAGCCATCCCACCACCAGTCTAACCAACTAAACCTGTAAAACTATGACCCTAATTCTACGAAAGCACATGCTGCGCACCTGTTGTCTGGCCGCGCTGCTCGGTACGCTGCCGGCCGTCACGCATGCAGCCGGTACCGGAGATTACGACACCTTGCAACAAAACGACACCCGCCGGATCTCCGGCCGGGTAACCGACGACACGGGCAAACCGCTGACGGGCGTAACGGTCGTCGAGAAAGGTACGACCAACGGTGTCAGCACCACTGCCGACGGCAGCTATACGCTGCGTCTGCAAAATGCGGAAAATGCCGTCCTCGAATTCTCATTCATCGGCTACCGGAACACGGAACTTCCGGCAGGAACGAAAACAACGCTCGATGTGCAGCTCACCGAGTCAGTCACGACGATGGACAACGTAGTCGTGATCGGGTACGGTACCACCACGAAAAAAGAGCTGACCGGCTCGGTCTCCTCCCTCAAGAGCGATGATTTCAAACAAGGGAACATCACCAATCCGCTGCAACTGCTCCAGGGACAGGTTGCAGGCCTGAATATCGTACGCGCCGACGGCGGAGACCCCAACGGCGACTTTGAAATCCAGTTGCGGGGCATGACGACGATGGCCGGCGGCGCTTCGCCGCTGGTAGTCATCGACGGCGTCGTGGGCGGCGACCTGTCGAACGTCAGCCCTGACGACATCGCCTCGATCGACGTGCTGAAAGACGGTTCGGCCGCTGCGATCTACGGCACCCGGGGTACGAACGGTGTGATTCTGGTGACGACGAAAAAAGCCCATGCGGGGGAGAACCGCATCGAATTCTCGGCTTATGTCGCCATGCAAAGCGTGGACAAAAAACCCGACGTGATGTCGGCAAGCGAATACCGCAACACGATCCGGCAATATTTCCCCGACAAAGCGTCATCGTACGATTTCGGCGGATCGACGGACTGGTTCGACGCCGTCACGCGCAAACACCCTGTAAGCCAAAATTATAACGTATCCTCATCGGGCGGCTCCGCAAAACTCAACTACCGCGCCAGCGTCTCCTACACCAACGACATCGGGCTGGTGAAAAAAACCGGGAACGAGAAACTCCGCGGACGTCTGAACGTGAGCCAGTCGCTCATCCGGGATCGGCTGAAAGTGGATTATAATTTTGCGTACACCACCGGAAAAGGCTCCTATGCCGACAAGTTCATCATGCGGCAGGCCGTATTGCGCAACCCGACCGAACCCATTTACGAAACCAGCGGCAACAACCCCCAGTACGGCAAATACTTCTTCTCGCCGGGAATCGACTACCACAACCCCGTGGCGATGCTCGAACAACGTGACGACGAAGGCATCCGCAAAGAGTTCTCGGGCAGCGTCAATGCTTCGCTGCGCATCATAGACGGCCTGAAAATCAGTGCCATGGGCGCCATCATCGAGCGGTCGGAACGCTATGGGCACTATTACGGCCGCTATTACCCGGTAAATATCGGCAACAACGGGACGGCGGAAACTTACAACGACCACTACAAGAACAAGATGCTCGAAGCGACGATCGATTATTCGGGCACGTTCGGCGACCACAAACTGCAAGCCATCGCCGGTTACTCGTTCAGCGAGGAAAGTTCGGAAAGCTACGACCAGATGAACTACAAGTTCGATACTGACATCTTCGGGTTCCACAACATCGGCAGCGGCGGGGCGCTCAAGGAAGGGCTCGCCTCGATGGGCAGCAGCAAGGAAGACAACCGGCTCATCGCCTTCTTCGGCCGCGTGATGTATAATTACAAGGAAAAATACCTCTTCTCGGCATCGGTGCGCTATGAAGGTTCATCGCGTTTCGGCGACAACCACAAATGGGGAACCTTCCCGGCCGTGAGCCTCGGCTGGCGCATATCGCGCGAACCGTGGCTGAAGGACGCCAAATGGCTCAACGAGCTCAAGCTGCGCGCCGGCTTCGGCATCACGGGTAACCAGGAGATCGGCAACTACCGTTCGTTGTCGATCCTGCGCAAGGGTTCGTCAAATTTCTATTACAACAAAAAGTGGATCAGCACCTATGAACCCGGCAGCAATCCCAACCCCGACCTGCGCTGGGAGAAGAAAAAAGAGTTCAACGTCGGGCTCGACATGAGCGTGCTCGACAACCGGCTCAACGTCACGGTCGACTACTACAACCGCCGCACCAAGGATCTGCTCTACACCTATACCGTACCCGTACCGCCCAACCTCTACCCTTCGAAATTCGCCAACGTCGGCACGATCGACAACAAAGGTATCGAAGTGACGGTCAACGCCACGCCGATTTCACGCAAGAATTTCAGCTGGAACCTCGCGGCGACGATAAGCCACAACAAGAATAACCTGGTCAAATTCTCCAACGAGGATTACGAAATGGTACAGATCCAGACCGGCTACTTCCCCGACGACCTGAAAATGTATACCATGCGCATCGTCGAAGGCGGCTCGCTGGGCAACTTCTGGGGCCCGAAATTTGTGGGATTCAACGATAACGGCGGTGCCATCTACGAAGACCTCGACGGTGTAGAGGGCATTACCGAAGCGGATTACCAGGTTATCGGCAACGCATATCCCGACGTGCTGCTTTCGCTGCAGAATACCTTCAGCTACAAACAGTGGAGCCTGAGCTTCCTGCTGCGCAGTTCCATCGGCAACGACGTCCTGAACCAGAGCCGTGTCTATTACGAAGGGTTCGGGTACTTCGGCACCCGCAATATCCTGCGCTCGACACTCGACCATGCCAACTACAAGGACGGCGCATACTATTCGTCGCGGTTCGTGGAGGACGGTTCCTATCTCAAACTCGACAACATCACGCTGAGTTACGATTTCAAGCTCAAATCGAAGGTCATCTCCAAGCTGCGCTGCTATGTCACGGCACAGAACCTCTTTACCATCACCGGCTACAAGGGCATCGACCCCGAAGTCAGCATCTCGGGCCTGCAACCCGGCATCGACTGGTATGATTTCTACCCCCGTACGCGTACATTCGTTCTCGGAGCAGCCATCGCATTCTAAATCATCCGACCAACAAACGAACCTATTATGAAAAAGATAGTATCAATCCTGTCCACGATATTCCTGCTAAGTGCAATACTGAGTTCCTGCACCGACCTGGAAGAGAATCCCTACTCCTCGATCCCGTCCGACGAATTCTTCAACAACGAAGAAGAATTCCTGATGAGCGCCGGGCGTATTTACGCTTATCTGGTACGCTATACCTGCTACCGCTGTATCTGGGGCACGATTTCCGTATCGACGGACGAGGCGGTCAGTCCCCTGCGCGAAGGAAACCAGTGGGTCGACGACGGCGTATGGCGCGACATGCACGCACACACGTGGAATTCGCAGATGCAGGATCTGCAAACGATCTGGGAGTTCCTTTTCGGCGGCATTTCGCTCTGCAACCAGATACTCTATGAGTTCGACCAGTCGTCGGTCGATTTCGAGGCCAAACCCAGCCTGATAGCCGAGGTGCTGGTCATGCGCGCATGGTTCTATCTGAATGCCATGGATCTGTTCGGCAATGTTCCCTTCACCACCGACTTCTCGGACACGAGCCTGCCCAGGCAGGTGGATCGCAAGTTCCTCTTCTCGTTCATCGAACAGCAGATCAAGGATAACGTCGGCCTGTTGCAGGACGTGCCTACCGCCTCGAACTACGGCCGCGTAACCAAGGCGATGGCTTACACCACGCTCGCCAAACTGTACATCAATGCGCAGGAGTGGATCGGCGAGGCCAAATGGGACGAAACCATCGCTGCCTGCGACCAGGTGATCGGCTTCGGGCAACTGGAGATAGAACCCGACTACTTCTCGAACTTCAAGGTGGACAACACCTCGTCGAAGGAGAATATATTCGTCATCCTCTATGACAAGGTTTACACGTCGCAAAACTGGTGGCACGTCTTCCGGTTCCACCAGCTGACGCTCAACAGCCTCTCGCAACAGACCTACGGCATCCTCGACTTTTGCTGGAACGGCTTCGCCGCAACCGAGTCTTTCTATAACAAGTACGATCCGAAAGACATCCGGCGCAGGCAATGGCTCGCGGGCCCCCAGTACGACATGTCGGGCAATCCGCTCCTGATGCAAAACGGGCAGCAGCTCGACTACACGCCGCATATCACCTCGCTGTTCGACTTCTCGAACCCGGCAAAATCGAACGAAGGCGTCCGCTCGGCCAAATACGAATATGCAAACGGGCTGCAAGGCGAATGCATGGACAACGACTATGTGGTCTACCGTTATGCCGACGTGCTGATGATGAAGGGCGAGGCGCTCGTGCGCCAGGGGCATGCCGACCTGGCCGTTCCCCTTTTCAACGAGGTGCGCCGCCGCACGGGGCTGGAAGACTACAAGGCCGCCGATCTGACACTCGATGAAATTTACAACGAACGGGGCCGGGAATTTGCATGGGAAGGATTACGTCGTCAGGATATGATCCGGTTCGGCAAGTGGAGCGAAGCACGCGACCTGAAACCGGCCGTCAGCCCGACATACACGAAACTTTACCCTATTCCGGCCAACATCCGCAAGACCAACACGAACCTCAAACAAAACGACGGATATACCGATTGAACACCACCCCGCCCTGCCGGTCTGTAGGAACCGGCAGGGCGGGATAAACAGCCACACAGAAAAAACACCATGTCAGAATCAAAAATTCTCGTAATCGGCAGTTCGAACACCGATATGGTCATCTGCACCGGACACTTACCCCTTCCCGGCGAGACGGTCATCGGGGGCACCTTCTTCATGAACCCGGGCGGCAAAGGCGCCAACCAGGCCGTCACAGTGGCGCGTCTGGGCGGAAGGGTCTCCTTCATCTGCAAAACAGGCAGCGACATCTTCGGACACCAGGCCAACCAGTTGTTCAATGAAGAAGGGATCGACACTTCGTATGTATTTTCCGACACGAAAAACCCGTCGGGCGTGGCCCTGATTACCGTAGATACCGACGCTGAGAACTGCATCGTCGTCGCACCCGGAGCCAACGCACATCTCACCCCGAACGACCTCAAACGGTCGGCCGAGGCGGTCGAAGCGGCCGATATCATCCTGTTGCAACTCGAAATCCCGATGCAAACCGTGGAAGCCGCAGCCGCCATGGCATACCGGCTGGGCAAGAAGGTCGTCCTGAACCCGGCCCCGGCCTCGAAGCTCTCCGCCGGACTGCTCGAAACGCTCTACGCGATCACCCCGAACGAAACCGAAGCCGAAGCCATTTCCGGAATCCGCATCACCGATGAACACACGGCCGAAGAAGCCGCCCGTAAAATCGCGTCGATGGGCGTGTGCAACGTCATCATCACGCTCGGAGCCAAAGGGGCTCTGGTCTTCGACGGGGAACACTGCGAAGTCGTCCCGGCATATAAGATACAGGCTGTCGACACGACCGCCGCGGGCGATGTGTTCAACGGGGCGCTGGTCGTAGCCCTTTCCGAGGGGCGGACACTTCCCGAAGCCGTGCGTTTCGCCTGTAAAGCCTCGGCCATATCGGTGACACGCCCGGGTGCGCAAAATTCCGTACCTTACCGTACCGAAGTCGACGTATTCAACCTATAACGCTAAAACAGACCCGACCATGAAAAAAACCTTTTTGTTACTCTGCACGGCCGCGACCATCGTCTCGTGCAATGTCCGCCCGGCGCCCCGCGAGCTCCCGGAACAGGTCACCCTCACCAAAGAACGGCTGCTCGACAAAATCAAGGGCGGCTGGGCCGGCCAGACTATCGGATGCACCTACGGCGGCCCGACGGAATTCAAATTCAACGGCACGATGATCCAGGAATACACCCCGATCCCGTGGCCGGAACACTACATCAAATGGTGGTATGAAAACACCCCGGGACTTTACGACGACGTATACATGGATCTGACGTTCGTCGAAGTTTTCGACCGCCTGGGCATCGACGCCCCGGTGGATTCGCTCGCCGCAGCCTTCGCCAATGCCGGCTACGTACTGTGGCACGCCAACCAGGCCGCACGCTACAACATCCTCAACGGCATCCGCCCGCCCGAATCGGGGCACTGGCTCAACAACCCCCATGCCGACGACCTCGACTTCCAGATCGAAGCCGATTTTGCGGGGCTCATGTCCCCGGGCATGCCCAACGCGGCCTCGGAGTTCTGCGACCGCGTGGGACACATCATGAACTACGGCGACGGCTGGTACGGCGGAGTTTACGTGGCAGCGATGTATTCGCTTTCGTTCGTCTCGGACGACATCGGATTCATCGTCGAGGAAGCCTTGAAAACCATCCCCGAACAGAGCCGCTATTACCGGTGCATGAAAGACGTCATCGCCTGGCACAAGCAGTATCCCGGCGACTGGAAACGCACCTGGTTCGAATGCGAAAAGAAATGGAGCTCGGATATCGGCTGCCCGGACGGCGTATTCGTGCCGTTCAACATCGACGCCGTGATCAACAGCGCCTACATCCTTATCGGCCTGCTTTACGGCGAGGGCGACTTCTCGAAGACACTCGATATCGCCACCCGCTGCGGACAGGATTCGGATTGCAACCCGGCATCGGCCGGCGGTATCCTGGGCGCAATGCTCGGGTACGGCAACATCCCGGAAAAATGGATGCGCAACCTGCGTGAAGTGGAAGATATGGACTTTGCCTATACCGACATCTCGCTCAACCGCACCTACGAAATGAGTTTCTGTCAGGCTTTGGAAGTGATCCGCCGCAACGGCGGTTCCGTAGGTGAAACCGACGTGACCATCGCATGCCAGCAACCCGTACCCGTCCGTTTCGAAGAGTCGTTCGAAGGGCATTATCCGACCGAACGCCGTTCGATACACAAATCGCTTCCCGAAGCCGGCGGAATCGAATTCGACGGCATCGGAGCGGTATTGACGGGCGCCCTGCGCTGCCCCGACGAATCGTACGTCGCCGAAGTAACCTTCTCGATCGACGGACAACCGGTCGAACGGGTCAAGCTCCCGGCGCTTTACCGCACCCGCCGCCATGAACTGTTCTGGCGTTACCGGCTCCCGTCCGGCCCCCACCGCATCACGGCCGAATGGCATAACCCGCGCAAGGATGCATCGCTGCAAATCCGCGACCTGTTGGTATACGGCAGCACTCCGCAAGCTGCCGGGAATTAATCCGAACCCCGTAAATTCGACGCATTATGTTTATCGTTCAAAGTTATCCCCTGGCAATCGCTTTTTGCTTCATCACCATGCTGTGCTGGGGCTCCTGGGGCAACACCCAGAAACTGGCGGCCCGCACGTGGCGCTATGAACTCTTCTATTGGGACTACGTGGTCGGTGTGCTGCTCTTCTCCTTGCTGTCGGCCTTCACGCTGGGCAGTTTCGGCGCCGAAGGGCGCGGTTTCCTCGCAGACCTGGCACAGGCAGACGCAGGCAGCCTCTTCTCGGCATTCATGGGCGGCGTGATATTCAACGCTTCGAACATCCTGCTTTCGGCCGCCATCGCCCTCTGCGGCATGTCGGTAGCTTTTCCCGTGGGTGTGGGGCTCGCGTTGGTACTGGGCGTGCTGATAAATTATTTCAGCGCAGCCAAAGGCGACCCGACCTTCATTTTCATCGGGGTACTGCTCATCGCCGCAGCGATCGTCATGAACGGATTCGCCTACAAGAAAGCCCAGACCGAAAAACGCAGGCTCACGACAAAGGGCATTCTCATTTCGGTTGCGGCCGGCATCATCATGGCATTCTTCTACCGTTTCGTGGCCGCATCCATGGATCTGAACGATTTTGCCGCCCCCGCAGCCGGCAAAATGACACCCTATACGGCCGTATTCATCTTCGCCGTCGGGGTTTTCGTCAGCAATTTCCTGTTCAACACCGTCGCGATGAAACGTCCGGTGGACGGAGAACCCGTGCGGATCGCCGACTATTTCAAAGGCGGCCTCAAAACCCACATGGTCGGCGTGTTGGGCGGTATGATCTGGTGCCTGGGAGAATCGTTCAGCATGATCGCTTCGGGCAAGGCCGGGGCGGCGATCTCCTACGGCCTGGGACAGGGTGCTACACTCGTATCGGCACTCTGGGGAATACTGATCTGGAAAGAATTCAAGGGGGCTCCCAAAATCTCCCGCAGGCTCAACCTGGGAATGTTCCTGCTGTTCCTCACCGGGCTCGGAATGCTGATCTATGCGGGCGCTTAGACGGCTGAATACCCTATTGAAAAATCCCGAAGCCGATGCTTCGGGATTTTTATTTTGGCCGGCAGCCATCGGCACCCCACGCCCGCACACCGGACGCGGCCGGGAGTAGCCAGGCGCCGCAATGAGCTACCCGACAATGACCCGGAAACGGCATTTTTCGCCGCCCGACAACACGGTCTCGAGCTCTTCCACGCGGATATCCCTGCCGGGCAGCAACTCCTCCAAAACATAGAGGATGCTTTGGCGGGAGCATTCGCAATGGGCCGCAGAGTCCACGAACCCGGCATCGACCTGCGGGCAGAGGCACCGGGGATACCCGACCTCGTAGACCCGCCCCGGCTCGATGACGTCCACAAAAAAATACTCCGAACGTCCGTATTTCGTATACTGCCGGTCGAGGTCGCAGCCGCATTCTTCGAATTGCCTGCGTAGTTCCGTCAGGACGACATCCTTGACACAATCGACGGCACACGGCCGGTAAAGCGCCCCGCGCACATCGGCCGGGAGTTTTGCGATGCCCTCCTCCAGAATCCGGTAGAAGAACTTGACTTGCTGTTGATTATCGTTTTCCATAGTATATTTCATATTATCAGGAGGGGCATACTCCGAGCCGGCAGAAGCGCCCGGAAGCCGCCCCGGGCCCTTTTCAAGCGGGCCCGATATATTTTCCGACGAACTCCCCGACGCGGCGCGTGTATTCCTCCCGGTTGTCGCGGTAGGAAGCGGCATGTCCGGCACCCGGCACGAGCCACAGCTCCTTGTCGCCCGGTTTCGCCTCGAAAAGCGGGCGAACCATCCACGTGGGGACATAATCGTCGGCATCGCCGTGGATGAAGAGCATCGGCAGGCGGCATTTTGCGACCTGCGCCAGCGACGAGGCCTCGCGGAAATTCCACCCGTATTTCAGGTCGCACAGCCAGCTGGCCGTATACAGCAGCGGGAATGCCGGCAGCCCGAACGACGACTTCAGTTCCTTGGAGAACTCGTCCCAGACGCCCGTATAGCCGCAATCTTCGACAAAGCACCTGACGTAGGGCCGTTGGGGCTCGCCCGAGGCCATCATCGTCGTGGCAGCCCCCATCGAGATGCCATGCACGACCATCCGCGTATCGCCGCCGAAAATCCCGTCGGCAACCTCCATCCAGTGCAGCAGATCGAAGCGGTCGAGCCACCCCATGCGGATTGCCCGCCCTTCGCTCTGCCCGTGGTAATGCAGATCCGGCAGCAGGATGTTATACCCCAGGTCATGGTTATAGAGATAGCCGATCATCAGCATCCGCACGGCGCAGTCCGTATAACCGTGGACGATAACCGCCGTGCGGTCGGTCGGCACGGGAGCCGCCGCATAGAGGGCATGCAGCCGGACGCCCCGGGGGTCGGCGATCACGGTGTCGCGCAACGCCCCGGCCGTCTGTAAACTGTCCACCCACGGGCGCAGGAAAGGGTATTCGGCATACATGTATTCATAGGCCGTGGCATTCTTTTCCCGCATTTTGGCATCGGGCCGCAGCGAGAACGCGAGCATATAGAAACTGCCGCCGATAACCGCAGCTATCGGCAACAGGATAAAAACGGCTATGATTCGCCTGATCCGCTTCTTCTTCATAATAAAAAGTTATGCTGCGGTATCCCCCGTCAGGAACACCCAATAGTCCCCGGCACAGGATACCGCCAGTCCGGTCTCCGCATCGCCCGGAATCCCCCGTTACGGGCCGTACCGGCCAGCCGCCCCACACCCTCGCCGGCACGGGAAAACCATCCGGCAGCCGGTTCCGGAAGCACGGTCACTCCTCCCGCAATACCGTGCCAGGATGCGTGAGCATTGCGACGTCCGTACGAGGCGGCACCGGCGTTCGCGGATCCCGCAACTGCGGCACAGCCTACGGACAGGACGCCAACGGCGTGCCGTCCCGGCTGGCCGGGCTCCCGGCGACACGGGTTATGGCAACGCCATCGTCCCCGAACGTTACTTCGCAACAGCCAGCTTCGCCCGGATATGCGCCAGCATGTCGTCCGTCATGCGCGAGAGATCCCACTCGGGTTTCCAGCCCCACTCCTCACGGGCGCAGGTGTCGTCGAGCGAATTGGGCCAGCTCTCGGCGATCTCCTTCTTCACGGGGTCGACGTCGTAGTCCATCTTAAAGTCGGGCAGCCGTTTCCGGATCTCGGCACAGATGATCTCCGGGGTGAAACTCATCGACGCAATATTGAAGCTGTTGCGGTGCACGAGCTTCGCGGGGTCGGCCTCCATCAGTTCGACGCAGGCACGCAGCGCATCGGGCATGTAGATCATGTCCATATAGACGTCCGACGGCACAGGGCAGGTGAACCGGCCCGACCGGATCGCCTCATAGTAGATCTCGACGGCGTAGTCGGTCGTACCGCCGCCCGGCAGCGTGACGTTGGAGATAATGCCCGGGAAGCGCACCGAACGGGTGTCCACGCCGTATTTATGGTGGTAGTAGTTGCCCAGCATTTCGCCCGTGACCTTGCAGATACCGTAGATGGTCGTCGGCTGCATGATCGTATCCTGCGGGGTCTTGTCCTTGGGGGACGAGGGGCCGAAAGCACCGATCGAGCTGGGCGTGAAGAGGGCGCAATGGTGCTGGCGCGCCACCTCGAGCGAGTTGTTGAGCGCCCCCATATTGACGTTCCAGGCCATCTGCGGGTTACGTTCGCCCACAGCCGAGAGCAAAGCGACCAGGTTGAAGATCGTATCAATATGGTAACGCGCCACGACCGAAGCCATTGCCGTCGCATCGAGCGCATTGAGCACTTCGAAAGGGCCGGCCTCGCCGAGGGCCTTGCATTCGCGCATGTCTGTCGCCACGACATTGTGGTCACCGTAAATTTTGCGCAGATAGACTGTCAGCTCGGAACCAATCTGGCCTCCGGCACCTACTATTAGTATACGTTTCATGAGCATGGGTTATAATTCAAAAGTAAAGGTAGAAAATAATTGTGAATTTTTCACAATTTTTTGGTCTTTTCATTTTTCTTATGTACTTTTGCACCACTCGAACGGGAAATGTTGCTGTTGTAGCTCAGTGGTAGAGCACTTCCTTGGTAAGGAAGAGGTCACGAGTTCAATCCTCGTCAACAGCTCTCGAAATCAAGCGGTTACCAAATAAGGTGGCCGCTTCTTTCGTGCCGTTTTGTGAGGAAAAAGAGGCTGAAAAGGCGGTTTATAGCATAAATGTTGTACCCTTTGTTGTACCCCAAATCTGCTACCCTCGATTGCTTGCGCAACACGCAAGTAAATGAAAATCAAGGTTGTTTTACGGACGAGCAAAATCTACAAGAACGGGCAATCCCCGCTGATGCTTCGATTTACCCACGAGCGCACCACGAAATTCGTTGCTTTGGGGCTGTCGGTAGAGCCTCAGTATTGGGATAAGGATGCAGAACTCGTGCATCCCGACTGCCCCGAACGTGCTGCCTTGCAAAGTCAGATAGACAGCACATTGGCAGGCTATCGCAAGAAGATTCAAAGGCTGGAAGCGTTGGATATGGAGGTTGATTTTACTAACCTGTTCGACCAGACCGCAAAATGCACCCCGCAACTGGTAGACAGCTATTTCGAGCGACAAATTGCAGCCATGAAACAAGCAGGGAGAATCAACACGGCAATCAAGTACACGGCCACCCGCACTTCGCTCGGCAAGTTCCACTCTACCAAATTACGGTTTGAGGAGATCGACGGAAAGTTTTTGAGTGATTTCGAGGCGTTTCTCCATTCGGCAGGCAATCAACCCAATTCGATAGCCACGAAATTCAGTGTACTGAAAGCCCTTTACAACAAGGCCATCACCGATAAGATTTTTCTTTGCAAGGAGAATCCTTTTATTTCATATAAGGTGGGGAGGCATTGGACACAGACACGCAAGCGCGCCATTCACAAGGAGGACATACAACGATTGATGCAGGCGAAACTGCCCGTAACGAGGTCGCCCTATACCGAGTTTGCGAGGGATATATTTTTGTTTTCTTACTTCTCGGCAGGCATCAATTTCAAGGATATTGCCACCTTACGTTACGTCGATATGGAAGAGGATCGGATTTTCTATCGCCGTCACAAGACAGGCAAAGCGATGACTTGTCGATTGCATCCGCAAGCAAAGGAAATCATGGCCAAGTACACCCGTTCGGAAGCTATGCGGGAGGACTACATCTTTCCCATTCTCGACCGCTGTGTCCACCGTACCGAACAGCAAATCCACAATCGGGTGCACAAAGTTTTGATTCACATAAACAAAGAGTTGAGAGAATGGAGCAAACGATTGAAACTAACAACGAACCTAACTACCTACGTTGCCCGTCATACTTTTGCCACAGTCTTAAAGCGGTCAGGCGTAAGCGTGGCATTGATTTCCGAATCGCTGGGACATTCTGACCTATCCACGACACAGATTTACTTGGATAGTTTCGAGAACAGCCAAATCGACGCTGCGATGCAGAACTTGCTATGAATGATTGAGGGGGCTATCCATTGCTGAATAGTCCCCTCTAAAAGATATAAAGACTGATTATTGAATTATTCTAACTCATAACCAACTATCGGCATTGAGAACAAGACGATTGTTTCCCCATACACAGGCTCTAATCCACGCTTTATTACTGCCCTGACTTTCGCATACCCGTCAAAAATAATATGCTGGGCAACGCAGTCTGGCCCCACGCCTAATTTACTGCAATAGTCCTGAAATCCAGCAACCTGACAAAGACGCTTTGCCATCATTTTGATATGCTCTATCATCATAGCAGGATCATCGTATGTCATTTCTGCAACCTCTGCGATGGCATCCTGTTTTTCGGTATAGGACAAACATAGTGTTGAGATACCGTCGTACAGTTTTCTGGCATCTTTTGTAACTTCCCAAAGCATTGTTTGCCAGTCTATTTCATCATCATTTGATTCGCAAATAGGCATTGCAGTTTGAAGTTTGCTAATTTCTTTTGCGATTTCAGATGTTGAAACGCCCATAGTGTCAATGCCTTGCTTGGCATTACGATTTTTCTTTGTTCTTTTTCCCATATTTTATAAAATTATTTGTTTTACAAACACTTACTACCATTGAACACTTTTCTCTAAATTAAACCGAATGAATGCAAGTTTCAGAATGATAAGAGGGCCATACACTCGTTTCAGACCATAATGGAGCACCTCATTTACCTTTCCGACACCCTCATATAGGATGTGCTGTGCAACTGCTTCGGGATTGACCCCGATTACGGCACAATAGCTATCAAAATCGGGAGTACGGGCCCGCAACACTTTTGAAAAGAGTTGGAAGCAGGTATCAAACATTGTTGCATCCGCCCAAATATCATTGATTGCCTGACCGAGTGCTTCCTTCTTATCTTCGGCACTCGCCGATTCTGTTGTTAGCCCTCTACATTTAAGGTAACTTCTGGCAAGATTGAGTGTCGTCCAAATTTTGGATTCCCAATTTATTCGTTCATCATTACATTGTTCCCAATTTGCCAGTTTGTCAATGAACTGCGGGATTTCGTTCCCGTTGACGCTCTTAAACCCTGTACTTTGCAGAGTTCCAAGAGTCAATCTTGATATTTTATTCATATTACTAAATAGGTATTTATCTCATTTTCTCGGCGTTAGGTCTGACTGATGAGCTCTTGCCAGCTCTTGCGGCAGTCGGGTGATGGCTTGGGCAAACTCCCGTCATCGTCCTGCCGTGCGATTCGACCTGCGGCCTTTCGGTTCGGATTCTCTCTCCCTACCGAGAAGCGGAGTGTATGTCAAAGAACTTGCGTTTGCGTTTCTACTGTAGATCCTACGAAAACCATACATAACTCGCTATGGCAGAAATAGTTGTCGGATAGTAAAAAAGTGCATGATTTTTATACCCCTTATCGACGGAATAAAAAAGGACGGCTCGTGCCGTCCCTTATCATTGGATATGTAAAATGGATTTATCTAAAATTCTTGCCGATTGTCGTCCACTCCCTGTCCTTGTAGGATGTCCAGATTCCCTTGATACCTTCGTCACTATCAAGGAATTTCGGATTATCCGTATAGCCGAAGAAATAGACGATGCGCGAAATCAACAGCATCCTGTTATAGGAAACCTTGCTGGGATTCGTACTGCGGTTATCTTCCTCTTTGAATTGTTCCAAGAGCGGCAAAAAACACTTGATGGCAAGCGTAATCTTGTAACAACTCTTGAGATTCACCGAAAATCCGTCCACCCCGAACGAACGGACATTTGACAGATTGGCATAGAGTTCTGCCACGTTGTCAGCGAGCAACTTGCCCAACGCCCGTTTTGCAAGGTAGGATTCAAGGGTTACGCCGTGCTCGCGCCCTTGCCATGCACGCACTTTGGCATCGGGATTTTCTTGCAGGTATTTGGCGAAAGCCCGAAACTCCTCGAATACCGAGGTCGGAACCTGCTGCACATTTTCGGTCTGTTCCCGTACCACATCATAGACAAAGAGCATCGCCATCCAAAATTTCTCGGTGTCGAGACCCATAGCCCGCAGGGAACGGATAATCGGAGCATTTTCTAAATACTGCTCTTTGGTAATAGAAAACTCCAGCCGTCTGTCCTCCAACTGATGCACGAAATCCCATCCGCGAAAAGAATCGGTCTGATACTGCTCGCAGTTTATATCAGTATCCCAAGTGGGGTACATTCGGTTGGCAATTTCAAAAACATAATCGTAAAGCGGGTTCATAGCGGTTGTATTCTATAATAGCAAAGATAGAAAATTTCCGCTGAATCATCTGCACTTAAACTTGTATTTATTAAAGATTTTTACTATATTTGTAATAGCAAATCCGAGATAGGAAAATTCTTTTTGCTCCCATAGAAAATAGGCTTACAAATGGATAGGGACGGCATTATTGCTGTCCTTGTCTTTGCTTCCTATTTCCATATTTTTTGAGTGTGAAACGGATATTTCCTTTAATACGATCTATCCAGAATCAAAAATTATGGAAGATACGGATAAAGAGATAGAGTAGGTTTCCGAATGACGGGATAGAGAGTTGCTCAAAACTGTCCTGTGTAAACTGCTCAAAACTGTCCTATATATACACTACCTACTTATACATAACCTATTAAAGTCTTTCAGACCATGTACTACCACATCAAAGACCGCAAGTGATTCGATAACCGCAAGCAGGCTAAAGAGCATTACGGCATTGCCTGTTTTCGGAAACTATTGCATCTAAAAGAGATCATATTTACCAATAACACAAATTCCATTGCTAACGATGAATTATACCGTAATCCCCAAATCAATCGTGAACTTTCAGACGGGCAACAGTAAGCCTATTGATATTTACGTGTGAGCAACCATTAAATGTTGTTCCAATCACAAGACCAACATATCCCATATAACCGAGGAAAAACTATCCCTGCTTACTGGATTAGATGAACGAACTATCCGTCGTGTTATTAAACGCCTAAAGGATGCAGGTTATCTGACCGTGCAGACTATCGTTAAAGAAGATGCGGACAGAGGTTTTATAAAGCGAAATTCCTACTATATAAAGCCAGCGAACAAAGATTATTTCTTTCTCGACAACGGTTTCTTTAACAAGAACTATCCCGCCAAGATTGCAGGATTCCTGCTGTTATTAAAGTCGGTATGCCTTAATAATACGGATACCGTCCAATGAAGCAACAGCCAGATTGCAAAGGCTGTCGGATTGTCCCGCAATACCGTTACTGTATTATTAAATGAATGTCTGCAATTAGGACTTATCAAAGCCATAGAGAAAGGCTATGAACTGACGGCAGGTTGTTTTATCAATTCAGCAGTCAGAAAGACCGCCGCAGGGATTTATAAAGAGATATGCGAGTTCTGTAAGGAGAAAGGTGTTGCCGCTCCTATGTGGAACAAGCGAGCGATGTCCGTACTGCTTACCAAGTACAATGCTATCGACGTACCGAGAACAGAACCAATAAGTCTAACCTACCAACTCGATAGACGATGCAAGAACCTACCCGAAAAAGTATCGTTGCCTTACTTTATAAAAGCCCTCGATATGCAGGAACAGTATCAAGAAGTGGTAAATCGAGATAAGCAGAATAAAGGGGATTTAAACAGTTTTGAGTTTTAGATATACGAATCCCATACTAAACACTTTCAATTAATTAAAAATCATTACTTAAATTTTACGCATTTAAATAGAAGCATTAACTTTGTCTTATCAAATTAGAATTAATCAATGGGAAGAGGCATAGGAGTTTTGCTTGCAGGCATAATGTTAATAGCTTTGTTATATTATATTGCAATTGTTGTCTTTATTGTTGGGGCAATTTGTGCGATAGTTTATGGTTGTTATCAAATTTTTCTTTCAATCTATTTCTCATCTCAGAAATTTGTCAAATTGAAAGCTTCCATTAAAAATAATATTCAAGATTGCAACGATTTGAATTTACATATAGAGGAGTTAAAGCATTCATATAATAAGTATTATAACCAAAAATTAGATACAAACATATCCTCTTTTGCTGATAAAAGTTCTTGGAATTATCAAAGAGTAGAACTAAATAAGTATAAAGAAGCTAACAACATCTATAATTGCTCAAGACAAGTCTGTGCTAATGCAAGAATTCAACCCTTCAAGTATATATGCAAATATTTTAACATTGTTTGCAATGAAGACAGCCTGACTTTTTATGAAGATTTGGTAAACAAATTTTCAGCTGTCGAGCAAGGAAAGGAATCGTATATTGCAGAGCGCGAAGCCCTAATAAAATCCATCCATACTGAAGTCCCTTGCCTTATCATGTATTTCAGCACGGAGCGGCTCTATCGTGAACTCGGGATTCAACCATTCAAATCTCAAGATAAATATTATCCTTCTTATCATTTTTTATATGTGAGTTCTGGAGGCAATAGTTCTTTGGAATGTATTGTGAATTTTGAGGTGCCGATATTAGAAAAATTTGTCTTTTATATAGCATCTATCATTGAAAAGAAAAAATCAATAGTCTATCAAAGACAGTTGATGACAACCAATTTAAGAGAAATGATAAAAAGTAGAGATGGATATAAGTGTGTTCGCTGTGGTGCTTCTTTAGAAGATGAACCTCATCTGTTATTAGAAATAGATCACATTATCCCAGTATCAAAAGGGGGCAAAACGACACCAGAGAATTTACAAACATTGTGTTGGCGCTGTAATAGAAACAAAGGCGACAAACTTATCATTTAGAAGTATCCTGTGTCCTAATTTATCATTGCTTATTATTTTTTCTAAATTGCCTTGTCGTTTAACCTTACAATAATTACTTACATATTATTACCTACTCTCCTTAGCGGGCGGCATCGACATGAGGGATAACGTCACTCGTGTCAAACACTACAAATCGCAAAAGGATAGGATAGCCGTAAATAATCCTATCTGTTATTAGCCATTTGCCTACGAACTAAATTAAGATTTATTTGGAGTTGCATAAGATTCTCATATTGAACCTCTAAACTCTTAATGGTTGAAAGGATTATGGGTTTGGACGGATTTTGTGAAATAATTTTTTTCAAGACATCATCTGTTAGATTTGTCTTAAAGGACGATTTCATTTCTTCAAGGCATGTTCTATATGTGAAGTTTGGAAACATCTCGCATTCCCAACTATTATATTGTATAATCAATCTCTCTAAATTATCTTGGACTTGTAATGATAATTTTTGAGTAGCCATAAACTGAACGGTCAAATGTTCCAACTCTTCTTTAGGTTTTGAGAAAAATTGCATCTTGATAGTCCACCAAGTGAGAAAAAGCCCTACTAGACTGATAATAATTTCTATATACATTTAAAGTTTCTGTTCAAATTAAGACAAATATAAGAATAAATTACTTATCCCCTCTACACAAACCTTTACTCCCTATCAAAGCCCCTCCCCGTTGTCGAATGTAAAATCATTTTATCTATGAAAACACTCGACAGAAAAGCGGCGGAGATTTTCCGCGCATTGCTGGCCTTACAAACAACCAAAATCGACAACTCGGACGGTACTTATATGCCCGTCCATGTTGAACTGATCGGCCGTATCGACAACTACAACTTTTTCTCGTTAGCTCATTACGGACAACAGAATGGAGATGCTATGCGCGACCCCGAAATGCTCTTTGCCCTGCACAAAGAAACACAGCAATTCATTCCGTACTATTATCGTAACGATTATTGCGGTATAGAGCAGAACAGCGTGAAATGGTCGGAAGATGGCGTCTTTCTAAACCGTCGCTTGCAGGCGGAACACACCGTATTCGCTAACCAATGGTTACGCAATATAGCCGCACAACAGCATATCCTATGACAGCACGGCGATTGGTGGAGAACTGCGTACTGACGAATCAAACCGCAGTCGTGGATGAAATGCTGAACAAGCACCTGCTTCCCGATGAATATATCTATCCGTTCTTGGGTGATGTTATGGAATGGTGGCTTATTGATTCGTGGCTGGCCAAACGACTGAAACGCGAGGGCGAGGTAATCATCGAGGAATATGATTGCTGTTGGTGGGGCAGGTTAGCGAGTGGGCAGGCTATCTGTATGGATAACGTGATTAGGAAGATTGCAGGAGAATGAAACTCGGCTCGCATATCGACATAGCAAAGCTGCAAATTACAGAGATTAGGGGCTTTGCAATTCCGAGAAGATTTTGCAGTCCCTAATTTCTGTTTTTATGCTGTCATAAGGTCGAAAATTGAACATCTGAACTATCTGTAACTCATAATTACAGAGTTTATGCAGGTGTAAAGTCTATTTTTAATCTGCAACAGTTCCGAGAAATCGGAAAGATGTTTTGCTTTTCAGTTTGTCTTGTCTATCTTTGTGGGACATACGACAAACACGGAAAGTGTAAGTTTATTCTCGTAATCGAATCTGGAAAATTCAAAGGGAGAGAGTAAGCCGACATCTTCTCGCGTCAATATTGCATTTGCACAATCCCGTGCGGTGCTTTATTGCGTGGGGCTGTTGCTTATTTTATCCCAAGGTTTTCCAGAACCCGATTACTAAAGTAAGTTTTCAGCACCACGCTTTCTGTTTACTTAAATCAAAAAATTAACCGTCGCATTGGTGCTGGAGCGACAACCTAAACTTATTCAATTATGAAAAAGTTATTTCTTATCGTAGCTGCTATGTTTGCGGCAGTTTCTTTCTCGGCTTGTTCCGATGATGATGATGACAATGGCGGGAAAGCGCCTACTCCCGAAAAATGGGTTAAACAGATAGCCTTTCGTGCTGAATGGGACGAATCATGGACAACCACTATAACCTATGATTCCGAGAATCGTGTTAAAAAAATAGACGGTTTGAGAAATGATTCTTATGAATTTACCTACAATGGAAATTCGTTAACTGTAAAAGGTAGCGACAGGACTTATACATGTAAATTGAATTCATACGGTTATGTAACAGAAGTCACAGAGGACAATGATGAAAAGGACGGGGCAATTTATTACACACTTGAATATGATAAAAACGGCTATTTACAACGTGTTGAGCAACGTTATAGTTATAATGAATCTCGGAAACGTGTGAGCGAATGTACATGGAGAGACGGAAACCTTGTAGAATCCAAACTCACCGATTATTATGAAGATGGCACTGACATAACGACGGTAAAATACTCTTATTCCCAAACAGCCACACCCATTAATATTGACCTATTTTATATTGATGGAGGATATATAGACGTACTTGAACCACTTGATTTGTTGGGATTCTATGGCAGGCAAAGTGCTAAATTGCCTAATAAGGCTGATATCATCTATTCAGGTGAGTCAGAATCGGAAAGCGATGATTTTGGCGTTTACACATTAAATGACGATGGCACTGTTGCAAGAATAGATTGCGGGTCGGTTTCTTATGAACTGATTTACTAAACAAAATGGCCAAAGGGACAGACTTGTGCAATAGGGTTAATATTTAGACCCTCTGCACAAGTTTGTCCTTTCTTTTTTACTTGCATAAGTCATAGATTTTTCGTATATTTACATCATAATCAAAGATTTATTTAACAATACAAATTTTAGCTAAAATGAACAAAACGCCAAAAACAGAATGAAAAGCAGGCAAGGAGAAACGGGACGACAACCAAATATCCTATATTGCCAAATCCGTATCCTATGATGATTATGACGGAGTTTGCCTATTTGTCGGAAGAAAAGAAGATGAAACCGTCCCGTTTACCTTTTACTATTTCTTTGCATTGGACATCGACCAGCAGAAACCCGTAAAAATGACATTCCAACGACGAGGGAAACCGATAGTTTCAATGTCTTGTCCGTTAGAAGATATACACGGAGATATAACGCTAATCATGCCTAACGTCATTGAGTTTTCAAATTCCGCAGAGAGTGTAAACCTGTTTGCCGTTCACAACAAGAGTGACGCCGTTAGCTTTACATATACGGCAACGGACGGAACGCAAAAAGATTTCAAATTCCCGTTAGCGGGTTTCAATGAAAAATATTTAGAGCAGTTCATATAAAGATAATCCTCGGCCATGCGGTCGGGGATTTTTTCTTTATAGAAATCAAAGCTACTGAAAACTGATAAAAACGGGAAAACGGCAGGAGGGGAAAATTTTGCGCCGATTTTCTCCACGACCAACGAGGACAGACATGGCAGTAGGCGATGTTTGTCCTCGCTTTTTCTTTCCGCACAATTCACTATTAATAAATCACTTAATCATTAACCTGCAAGCGATTGCGGGTAGCGATTGTTGGACACAATGTTGGACACCACGCCTATACATGCCTTTTAGCTCTTTGTAATCCATTTATTTTCAACATGTTGCTGTTGTAGCTCAGTGGTAGAGCACTTCCTTGGTAAGGAAGAGGTCACGAGTTCAATCCTCGTCAACAGCTCTGAAAATCAAGCGGTTGCCAAAACAAGGCAGCCGCTTTTTCGTGCCGATCGGTGAAGAAATAACAGGCAGAACATACTGATTAGGCGCTTGGACTTTTGGAGGCATTAGCCGAATAATACCACTTAATACAAATAGTTACATAAATTTGCGCAGGGGGGGGGTAACTTTTGGATATCCATGGATAAAATAGTATATTTGATAGAATAACCCTTCAAGAGCATGAATGACATTATTGCACAGGTAATTGCCATTATCGGATACGGCAACGATTATTTGCAAGTGGGTAACTTGCTATACGATTTCGATTCGAATTGTATTTTCCAATATTGTAAATCTGTCGACTTTATATATCAAAAGAAAAAAGGCCTGTTTTCCAAGAAAGTCGAGATGCTGGTAGCTGATAGTCCAACCGGATGGTTTAAATATCTTAACGAAAAAGGATGCTTGAAACTCAGGCTGCACTTCAAGTCGCAAAGGTCGGACGATTATATGACGGCAGGTTTTGTCGGAGGTGGAGGGATTTGGTTAATAGAAACTGTTTTCGAAGATCATTCAGACTTTTGGAATGCCGAATGGAGTAGTATAAATCAAAATGCACCCGACAATAAAATATGGCAGGTAAAATACAAGTGCATATCTAAGGATCGTCCGACGATCGACAAACAATATGACTTATTAGAAATTAAAACCCGACTTAAGAATTCTTTGACTCAAATTGAAAGTTTCGCTCTTGAAGAAAATTTGGAATATTGGGGTAAGTTATTTGAAAGCGCAAGACGGCTATTAGATGAAAAGAACCCATATAAGGATTCATATTTGCAAGATATACTACCAAAGAATAACTATTCAATCGACGCGCTCCAATTATTATTCGCGGCATTTTCTTCCTTTGTTTTCGGAGGAATGGGGTCATGGAATGATGGAGTTGCAAAGAACCACAAGAAACATAAAGAGCTTTCAAAAATCTTATACGAAGATATTGTCGATGCAATAGTTAGCGCAGTCAATTCATTCTGATAAATAGTAAAATCCTTGTAACATGGGTTACAAGGATTTTTCTTTTTCGGCGACAAGGTGAAGTGCCAGACCATGCTGCCTAATTGCAACTAAAATGCAACCATCATCCGAACGGCGGCGCCACGCACCTTCCGATAGCAATAACGTGTAAAAACCGAAAAACAAATGACCGGGGTAAAACAGATCTCAGTCACGACCGCCGCAATTCTGCCCCACCTCTTGAATAATTAAGTAAGGAATCCGATATTACCCGGTACGATACCGGCTACGACCGGCAAAACCGACGACCGGCACGCCTTTTTCCATCTATTTCACCAATATTATTCCCAAACTGGACTATACGGGAACAGTGTTTGCCGTAACTTTGCCTGGTAAACGGACGCTATCATGAAAATAACGGTCAATCCCGCAATACGGCACGTGCAACCCTTTATCGAACGGCTCCCGGAGGTTTTCCACGCCTCGGGCGAGGTGCTCCACGACGGGCGCAACCAGATCCGGGCTTTCGACATCGGGGGCGAACGCCTTGTCGTCAAACGCTATAAGCGCCCCAATGTGTTCAACAGGTTCATGTATTCGTTCTTCCGCAAGAACAAGGCCTGCCGCGCCTACGAGCACGCCCTGCGCCTGCGCGGGATGGGCTTCGACACCCCGGAACCGGTGGCATGGAGCGAATACCGCAAGGGCGGCCTGATCGCCGACGCCTATTTCGTTTCCCGCCGGTCGGAGCTCACCCCGCTCCCGCAGACCATGAAACAGTTCCCGGCGCCGGACACGCTGCCCGTACTCGAAGCCTTCGCCCGCTTCACCGTCCGCCTCCATGAGCAAGGGATCTGCCACGAGGATTTCAACCAGACCAATATCCTCTGGGAATACGACGGTACGACAGGCAGTTACCGTTTCCAGCTGATCGACATCAACCGCATGAGATTCCACGCCCGGCCGCTGCGCCCCGACGAATGCATGATCAACCTGCGGCGGCTGAGCTGCCCGGCCGTCCCGTTCCTGTACATATTGGATCGCTACGCCGACATACGCGGGTGGGACATCAACGACACGCTGCTGCGGGGGGTTTTCTTCCGTCTGCTCTTCGGCCGCCGCCAGCAGTTCAAAAAGCGGTTCCGGAAACGGAAATCGGCCGCCGCAGGCAAAAAACAGGGCTGAAAATTTGGATTCCGCAAATATTTTACTACATTTGCCGCTGTTAATCCCCACGAGAGATGAGACTTTACGGTTTTGCATATTACTTTTTTTACTTTTTCTTTTATAGCAAGAGGAAGAGCGGGGTTGTATGCAATTAGCTGTATGATACAATAGAGTGAAAACACGAAGGATCCCGTTCTGCAAAGAGCGGGATTTTTTAATGCCTAAAATTCGATTATGAAACGCATCACCATACAGGGACAACCCGGATGTTTCCACGAAACCGCCGCCAGGTGCAGTTTCCCCGGCGAGCAGGTCGAAATCCTGCCCTGCGACAGCTTCGACCAGCAGTTCGCCCGCATGGCCGCCGACCCGACGCTGCTGGGCATCGCGGCCATCGAAAACACCATCGCAGGCAGCCTGCTTCCCAACCACGAGCTGCTGCGGCGCAGTTCGCTCGCCGTCATCGGCGAATACAAACTCCGCATCTCGCACGTACTGGCAGCACTGCCGGGGGAGGCGCCCTGCGACATCGGCGAGGTGCACTCGCACCCGATCGCCCTGATGCAGTGCGGCGATTACCTGAAAGCCCATCCGGCGATGAAAGTCGTCGAACGCGACGACACGGCGGGCAGCGCCCGCGAAATCGCCGAACAACGGCTCCGCGGCACGGCCGCCATCTGCGGCGCCGGGGCGGCGGAGCTCTACGGGCTCGAAATCCTGGAACGGGGCATCGAGACCAACAAACACAACTTCACGCGCTTCCTCCTGCTGGCCGACCGCAGCTGCGCCGCAGGGTTCACCGACCCGGCGCGCACGAACAAGGCATCGCTGGTCTTCTCGCTGCCCCACACCCAGGGAAGCCTTTCCAAGGTGCTCACCCTGCTCTCCTTTTACGAAATCAACCTCTCGAAAATACAGTCGCTGCCGATCATCGGCCGCGAGTGGGAATACCGCTTCTACGTGGACGTCACCTTCGACGACGCGGTGCGTTACCGGCAGGCCATCGAAGCGGCACGGCCGCTGACGAGCGACTTCCGCATCCTGGGCGAATACGCCGAATGCCCCAACCCGGTAATCTGACAAGGAACAAACGATAAAAACGAAAAACATAAAAACCATGAACGACTTACAACCCATCAATCTCCCGGGGCTCGACCCCCGTCGGCCGCTGGTCATCGCGGGGCCGTGCAGCGCCGAAACCGAAGAGCAGGTAATCGAAACAGCCCGCGAACTGGCCGCGGAGGGCTTCAAGCTATTCCGCGCCGGACTGTGGAAACCGCGCACCAAACCGGGCGGGTTCGAGGGCGTAGGCGTCGAAGGCATAGCCTGGCTGCAACGCGTAAAACGCGAAACGGGGATGTATACCGCCACGGAGGTCGCTACGCGCAAGCATGTCCTGGCAGCGATAGAAGGCGGCATCGACATGATCTGGATCGGGGCCCGCACGACGGCGAACCCGTTCGCCATGCAGGAGATCGCCGATGCGCTGCGCGGGCACGATATCCCGGTGCTGGTGAAAAACCCCGTGAGTCCCGACCTCGAATTGTGGATCGGCGGCGTGGAACGCATCTACAACGCCGGCATCCGCCGCCTGGGTGTCATCCACCGCGGGTTCACGTCGATCGACAAAAGCCTCTACCGCAACCACCCGATGTGGTCGATCCCCATCGAGCTGCACCGCCGCCTCCCGGGGCTGCAGATATTCTGCGACCCGAGCCATATCGGCGGGCGCCGCGAGCTGATCGCCCCGCTCTCGCAGCAGGCCATGGACCTGGGGCTCGACGGGCTGATCATCGAGGC
>ERZ857521.664-NODE-664-length-48913-cov-3.446600_pt1 | contig 48913 bp, 50 predicted proteins | sample MGYA00519701_ERZ857521 | MGnify/ENA primary metagenome ERZ857521 (study PRJEB31778, sample SAMEA3449346) | human gut metagenome | biome: human gut; feature: human-associated habitat; material: faeces | place: United Kingdom | collected 2010/2012 ...
CGGCATCGTCTATTTCCAGTCCGCAAGCAACAGCGGCTATTCCGGGGATCTGGAGATGGCGCTCTTCCCGGATCAGATGCTGGAGGACATCTGGGGCATGACCCTCACCGATACGGACAATGTCCTCATCGAAAACGCCAATGTCCAGGCCAAGTCCTTTGCGCTGCTCTTCCAGATCGACGGCGATGCCACCCAGCAGTTCTATCTGCTCTACAACTGTACCGGAACCCGTCCGGGCATCGGCAGCAAGACCAACGGCGATACGGTGGAGCCCCAGACCCAGAAGACCACCATCTCGGCGGCGCCGCTGCCGGACGGCAATGTGATGGCAAAGACCACCGACACCACCACTGAGGAGGTGCGCACGGCCTGGTTCACCAAGGTCTACGAGGAGGCAAAGGCGTAAATGGATAAGATCATCACCATAGCGGGCAGGCAGGTGGGTTTTCGTGCCACCGCCCTGACCCCAAGGCTTTACCGGCATCGGATGGGCCGGGATATTATCAGGGATCTCAACCAGCTGCGCCGTTCCTTTTCAAAGGCGGCGTCCCTTTCCAAGGACGCCACCGCCGAGGAGCGGGAGGAAGCCCAGCTTTCGATGCTGGATCTGGAGATCTTCGAGAATATCGCCTGGCTGATGGCCCGGCAGTATGATCCCACCGTCCCGGACAGCCCAGAGGAGTGGCTGGAGGGCTTTTCCATGTTCTCCATCTACACGATCATGCCGGAGATCCTGGAGCTCTGGGACGCCAACCAGCTCACCACCGCAAAGTCTAAAAAAAAATAAGACCTACGGTCCGGGAGGAGACCGGATCGACCTTTATGCTCCGGTGTGCCGAGCTGGGGCTCACCCGGGAGGATCTGGAGGAGATGACCATGGGCATGGTCTATGACATGATTATCGAGCAGGCCAATGACCGGGAGGAGTACAACTACAAGGCGACCCAGGAGGACATCACAGCATTTTTCGGAGGTGATTGAGTGGCAGACCGGATCAAGGGAATTGTGGTGGAGATCGGCGGCGATACCACCGGACTGAGCAAGGCTCTTTCGGGGGTGAACCGGGAGATCGGCTCCACCCAGAGCCAGCTGCGTGATGTGGAGCGGCTGCTCAAGCTGGACCCGACCAATACCCAGCTGCTGGAACAGAAGCAGCGGCTGCTGGCATCGGCGATCTCCCAGACCAAGGAGAAGCTGGACACGCTGAAAACGGCGGAAAAGCAGGTCCAGGAGCAGTTTAAGCGAGGCGAGGTATCCCGGGAGCAGTACGAGGCGCTCCAGCGGGAGATCGCCGCCACCGCCCAGGAGCTGGAGCGGTTTGAGCAGAAGGCAAAAGACGGCACATCCGCACTGGAGAAGATGGGAAGCGCAGCACAGAGCGTCAGCGATAAGGCCGGCGGCGTACAGAAGGCCTTTGCGCCGGTGACTGCCGCTGTGGGCGGACTGACGGCGGCGGCAGTGGCCACTGTGCCTGCCACCGAGGAGCTGCGCTCCGACCTGTCCAAGCTGGATCAGGCCGCCCGGGACAATGCGGTGGGCGCAGAAACGGCACGGCAGGCCTGGGAGGCATTTGCGGTGGCATCGGACGAGACCGACTCCGCCGTGGAAGCCACCGCCAATCTGCTGCAGGCGGGATTCACTGAATCGAACCTGCAGAAGGCGGTGGAGGGGCTCACCGGAGCCTATCTGCGCTTCCCGGATACCCTGAAAATCGAGAGCCTGGCGGACAGCCTTCAGGAGACCCTTGCCACCGGCGAGGCCACCGGGCAGTTTGCCGAGCTGCTGGACCGGCTGGGGATCGGCGCGGAGCAGTTCGGGGAAAAGCTGGCGGCCTGTACCGATGAAGCTGAACGGCAGGAGCTGGTGCTGGAGACACTGTCCGAAGCCGGACTGGACGCCACCTATCAGGGCTGGGTGGAGAATAACCGCCAGCTGGTGGAGAACAAGGAAGCCACCCTGGAGCTGCAGCAGGCCACCGCTGAACTGGCGGAGAAGATCCTGCCTGCCATTACCCGGGTGGTGGAAGCCGGAGCGGCGCTGCTGGACTGGTTTCTCAGTCTGGACCCGGCGGTGCAGAATGCCGCGGCAGCCATCACTGTGCTGCTGGGCGTCATCTCGCCGGTGGCCGGCATCGTGGGAGCGATTGCCTCGGGGGTCACGCTGTTTACCGGCACGGTCCTGCCGGCCCTGACCGCCGCTCTCACGGCGTTTGCCGGCGGCCCCATGGTGCTGATCGCCGCCGCCATTGCGGCGGTGGTGGCAGGAATCCTGCTGTTCCAGGACGAGATCTATGCGGTCCTGGAAGGGGTGTGGACCTGGCTGGAGGGCAGCTTCCTGCCCTTCTGGCAGAATCTGTTTTCGGCGGTGGGCAATACGGTGTCCGCCTTTTCCACCCGGCTCCAGACCGCCGTGGAGAGTGTCCGTATCTTCCTGCTGGAGCTGCTCACCTGGCTGGCAAGTACCTTTACCCAGGGCTGGCAGACTGTCTGGCAGTCGGTGGTGGATCTGTTCCAGTCGATTTTTGAATCGCTGGTGGAGATTGCGAAGGCGCCGCTCAATGGGATCCTGCGGCTCATCAATGGAGTGATCGACGGACTCAATACCATGATCCGGGGACTCAACCAGATCCAGATTGATATTCCCGACTGGGTTCCGGGACTGGGCGGAAACAGCTTCGGCATCAATATTCCCACCATTCCCAGCCTGCCCTATCTTGCAAAGGGAGGCATCGTCACCCAGGGGTCTGCCATTGTGGGCGAAGCCGGGCCGGAGCTGCTCACCGTGGCAGGCGGCCGGGCCATTGTCCAGCCGCTCACCGGCGCCGCTGCCGGAACCACAGTCTATCAGACCAACAATTTCAACGGGACCTACAAGCCCCGGGACGGGGAAGCCGCTGTGCGGGATCTGAACCGTCGCCTGGGCTGGGTCTACTAAACAAGGAGGCATCTCATGCGGGAGTTCAGACTGTTCAATGCCGATGGGCAGGAGTTTGACCTGATGCGGAAAGATGCCTTTTTCCATGCCCCGTCCGGGCTGGGTTTTTCGCTCGACTATACCAGCATCGCCGCCGGTTATGATTTCATCACGGCCGGAGAAGAGGAGATGCAGCAGAAAACGGTCAGCGGTTCCATGGTATTTGCCGGGTACAGGCAGTATCAGGAGTTTGTGCGGTTCTGCGAAAAGCGTCCGCTCCGGCTGGCCTATAAGCCGCTGGACCGGTGGTATTTCATCAAGTGTGAGCTGGTGAACATCGTCAAGGGGGAGATCGAAACCGCCAGCCGGAAACTGATCCCGGCGGTGGATTTTCTCTGCTTCTCCACCTGGTATGAAAGCGTTGAGGTGCAGAAGACCCAGCTGGACCCGGGCATCGGAAAGAGGTATCCCTACCAGTATCCCTATTCCTACGCTGAAACAGCGGCAGGCAGCATCCGGTTCCGGCTCACCGGCGACCTGCCGTCCTACTGCCGGTTGACCATCAAAGGTCCCTGTCAGAACCCGGACTGGGCTTTGTCCCAGGGCGGGGAGATTCTCAGCCGGGGGAAGGTCAGCGCCCGGATCCCGGCCGGACACCGGCTGGTGATCAACAGTTCCCCGGGCAGCCTGGAGATCGCTGAGTATACCGATGCCGGTGAATATGTGCAGAACCGGTATCAGGACAGCGACTTTTCCACAGCCCGGTTTGTGATCCTGCCGGTGGGGGAGAGCACCCTGACCTTTTCCCATGACGGTACCGGAGTGATCGATGCGTTTGCGGAGGTAGAACGACTTGCGAGGACCGTATAAAGCCGAGATCTTTTCCCGGGATTATGAGTTCCGTTCGGTGGCGGTGATCCGGGAGCCGTCCCTGCAGGAGGACTATCTCACCCTGGAGGGAACCAGTGTTACCGCCCCGGCGATCCTGGCAAAGAAAGGGGACTATGCAGTCATCACTGAGCTCACCGGCGCGCCGGTGTATCAGGGGATCGTCAGCGACCTCTCTGCCGAGAACGGCGCGGTGAAGCTGAAGCTCTCACCTCTTTTGTCCCTGTTCGATGTCACAGTGTCCTATGACCGGACGGCGCTCCAGACCGGGGCGCTGGAGGACTTCCTGGCTGGGGTAATCCGGGACACCTATCAGCAGAACCAGGATTCCCTCCAGAATATCCCCGGCCTGACGGTGACGGCCACCAGCCGGACCACCGGAACGGCGCTCAATATCAAGAGCAATGTGCATGAGCTGTGGGATCTGGCGTCCAAGGCGCTGACCCTGTATGGCATCGTGATCTGGGCAGCGCTGGAGGTACAGGAAAAGCGGCTGACCGTCACCATCGGGAAAAATGACCGGCGGCTGGTGCTGGAGAGTGAGCTCTCCAACTGCCTGGGGAAAAACGTTGTGCTGACCGATGACTATGGGGCGCTCAACAAGGCGACCTATCTCAACAAGGACGATGAGTCCCAGCAGGTGACCTACTATCTGCACACCGACGGCAGCGTGGATACTGAGGACCGGGACCGGGTGGAGCCGGTGTTTTTCTCCACCGAGTATATCGAGGGAGCCGAGGACTTTGCCGCTGAAGCCCAGCGCCGGGCCGGGGAAGCGCTGACACCCCAGATCTATGAGCAGCTCATCGAGCTGCGCTACCGGCAGGACGATCCCATGGTGACGCCGGCGGCGCTGGAGATCGGCACCCAGGCGGATATCCTCTATGGAGGGAAGGCCTACCGATCGATCCTCACCGGGTATGAACTGGACAGCGGGACAATCACGCTGGTATTTGGGGCGGTGCGGATGGAGCTCACCAAGAAACTGATCCTTGAAAGGAGGAAGAAAAATGCTGACACTTAAACAGTTTACCGGCAGCCTGATCACACCTACCGACGATGCGCTGTTCTATGATTTCCTGCTCTCCGGGCAGTGCGGCATCTTTGAAGGGTGCGAGGTCACTCATCTCGGCGCCAATCAGCTGAGGGTGTCGTCCGGACGGGGCGTGATCCTCGGGCGGATCTTCACAGTGGAGGAGGAGACCATCCAGGCGGCTGTGTCGCCCGGCGGCGAGGTGGACGGACGGCTGCTGATCCGGGTGGATATGGGCAACGAGGAAAAGCCCATTGAGTTCGTGACCCAGGCTGAAACGCCCCTGCCCGAGCTGACCCAGGAGGACATCAACCGGGACGGCTCGGTATATGAGCTGCCGCTGGCGGTCTATAAGGTCACTGAACTGCTGATTTCAGGGCTGGAGAGGGTGGCAGAGCCGGTGCAGACGCCCATTGACGACAGTGTCCGGCAGGCAGTGCAGGAGCTGCAGGCGGGGAAGTTCAATGCAGTGGCACAGCGCAGCGGAACGACGGTGGCTATCACTGGGCCGGCTGAAGCCCAGACCATCACCTTCCCGGCGCCGGCAGACTGGACTGCCGGGGACAGCTATACCTACAACGGGCAGCCGCTCACCCTGACCGATCTCAACCGGGAGCCAGTGGAGGACGCCTGGAAGGCAGGCAGCCCGGTGACCTTTTATCTGAGCGGCGGAGCGGCTTTTTTTAAGGCTGGGGGAGCCGGGAAGGTTCCAGCGGATCTGCCGCCGCTGCTCCCGGGGTTTTCCCTGGAGTTCAGTGGCACCACGGTAACTGTGACAGCGCAGAAACTCCCCGCCAATGAAAAGACAGCCATGCTGTCCGGCGGCGTGTGGGTGCTGGGATCTGCGGCGCCGGACAGTCCGAAAGGGGAAATTCGGAAGGAGTGGAGCCGCTCAGATCTGGTGGACGAAACCCAGACCGAGGAGACAGCTGAAACCGTCACCTGGACCTATGAAGGCTGGTCTGCGGGGGAGCCGGTCTATGCCCGGCAGTACACCTATAACGCCAAGGGGCAGTACAACACCAGCCTCTACGGCGGCCTGGTAAGCACCGAGGACGCACCACCCTTTGCGCTTCCGGAGTTCACCGGAAATCACGCTATTTTCGGTGATGAGGTATCCGGCCGGATCGAGATTTATGAAAGCGGAGAGCTTACGCTGTACCCGGGCACATATGATTCGTTTTTGGTTGGCGGAGGTGGGTCTGGCGTATTTGGCGGCATTATAGATGGCGCATATAACCCCGCGGGAGGCGGCGGCGCAGGCTACACCATCGTTGATCTTGCCCGAAAGATCGACAACGTAACCGTGGTTACTGTAGATGTTGGCGCCGGCGGCGCGACAAATAACACCGCGAACGGCCTTTCATATAACGGATCTTCTTCCAAACTTACTTTCCCCACAGGCACTGTAATAGAAGCGCCCGGTGGGGGCTCAAAAGAAACCCTCGGATTGAGTTCTATGGGACAGGGGAGAGCAGGAGGCTCAGGCGGTGGCGGCGGATCGGACTCCCTGTTCAGCTCTGGTTCAAAGGGTGGCTCCGATGGTGCAAACGGCGAAAACGGAAGAAAAGAGTATTCTGTTGAAACTCCTATCGTAGGAGGCGCAGGTCAGGGAACCACGACTCGGCTTTTTGCTGAGGAGCAGGGTACACTTTATGCCGGGGGCGGCGGCGGGCAGGGCTCTGTTGCTACCGGAGGCACCGGAGGCGGCGGACAAGGCGGATGGGCGTCGGTAGGAGGTGCTGGAACGCCTAACACCGGAGGAGGTGGCGGAGCGGGTTACAAAAACGCACGTAACAGCTACCAAGCAGGAGGCGGCGGCTCAGGTATCATCATTATCCGTTGGAACAACACCTAAAGGAGGAATCTAAATGCTCAGAAAAGCGCTAATTGATAAACACTCCGGCACAGTGATCGGTGTGCTGGAGGTATCTGAAAAAGGTTTCGGCAGGCTGACTGCCGGGAAAGACCAGCTCTACTGGGACTGTACCCGGTATGCGGTGCAGCCGGGTGATCTGTTTGTGGACGGCGTGTTCTATACCCAGGCTGACCCATTGGTACCGGTGGAGTACATTCCCACCACCGAGGAAAAGCTGGCCCAGACCAATACGAATGTCACCTCCCTGGAGGACGCAGTCACCGGCCTTATGGACATGATGGTTCTGGCGAATGGAGGAATGTGATATGTCGCCGATGTTTTCTTTTATCAAAAGTATGTATGACCGGGAACGCTACACAAAGGAGAAGGTTAAATCCTATGTTCCCGTGATGATTACGCCCGGGGAATACCGTGAGATCACAGGGGAGGAGTATGCAGAATGAAAAAGGTAATTGATGTGTCTGCCTTTCAGGGGACTATGGATTACAAAGCTGCAGCCAAAGAGGTGGACGGCGTGATCCTGCGCTGTGGTCTTACTTATTGGGGCAGTTTTGTTCCCAGTGCGGACAAGCTCTGGGAACAGAATTACAGGGGATTTACCGAGGCAGGAGTGCCGGTGGGAGCTTATTATTACGGCGCAGCAAGGAACGCTGAGCAGGCCAGGCAGGAGGCAGAGCAGTGTATTAAGCTGCTGGAAGGCAAAAAGCTGGCCTATCCCATTTACTATGATGTGGAGGAGCAGAACACTCAGGGAAGTCTGACCAAGGAGCAGCTCACCGAAGTGGTGGAGACCTTCTGCAAAGCACTGGAGGACGCAGGCTATTTTGCCGGGTTCTATACCATGCTTTCCTGGGCGCAGACAAAGCTGGATTATCCTGGACTTGCCCAGCAGTTCACCAGCTGGATCGCCTGGACAGACGGTGATCCCTCCACAAAGCTGAACCCTGCCCCTGCAGCCTGGCAGTACAGCTGGAAGGGGAGTGTAGCGGGAATTGATGGCGATGTGGATCAGAATTACTTCTATCAGGATTTCCCGTCCATTATCAAGGGAGCCGGGCTGAATGGCTATGGGGATATGGACAAGCCCGTTTCCAAGCCGGAGAAAACCGCTGTCACCCTGGAGGAGCTGGGAGAACTGCTGCGTTCCCGGGGCATTACACAAATCACGCTGTAAGGAGGAGAGAAACGCATGGAGCAGATCAACGAGTGGAAAGTGATCATCACCGGAGTGGCGGCTGCCATTTCTGCTGCCCTGGGTTGGCTTGGCTGGCTGGTGGTGGCGTTTGTGGGCTGCATGACCCTGGACTGGATCACCGGTACCATGGTGGCCAAGAGCAAAGGAGAGTGGTCCTCATCGGTGGCTCGGGCTGGACTCTGGCATAAGATCGGCTCGGCAGTGGCAGTGATCGTCGCCCTGATCTTCGACTGGCTTATCGCTATGATCCTGGCCAATATCCCCGGAATCACACTGCCCTTTACCTATGAGGTGTTCCTGGGGCCGGTGGTGCTGGTGTGGTATATCGTCACCGAACTGGGCAGCATCACTGAAAATGCCGGCGCTCTGGGCGCCCCGATCCCGGACTTCCTCCGGGCAGCGATCAAGTCCCTCAACCAGGCCGTAGACGGCAGCGATACCAAGGAATAAACTACATAGAACAAGAAGCAAGGCCACCCAAATGGGCGGCCTTGCTTCTTGTGCCTATATAATAATTTGTGGTATGATTAAATCGGAATTTTGAACTAATTAAATAAAATTTGTGTATCATTAAAACTCTTTAAGGAGGGGCAAGAATGTTTCTGAATGAGATAAAACAGGAAATAGTAGGGTATATTCAAAGAGAAAACACTTACCCATATGCCTTGATGATTGATGGAGAGTGGGGATCTGGAAAGACCTATTTTGTGAAAAATATCATTAAGGAAATCAATAATCCCAAAGGGATCTATCTTTCCCTTTATGGACTGAAAAACAGCGAGGAAATCAGTACAGCGATTCTAGCAGCCGTTACCAGTTCAAATTATGGAGAATACATACTTCCGGTTAAGGCTTTGGTTGAAGGAATTGCAGCAGAACAATTTGATAAAATTGGAGGAAGACGCTTTCGCAATGTGCGAAAAGATCAAAAAAAGATTGCCACTTTTTCGAATGGACAGTATTTTTTTGTATTTGATGATCTGGAGCGTTGCATGATGCCGATGGACGAAGTCATGGGTTATATCTCTAACTTCGTGGAGCAATACAATGCTAAGGTGATTGTAATCGGAAATGAGAAAGAAATAGATCGTAATTTTTCACGGACATCAGAGTTTTATCAGATTGCTCAAAACGATAATATCCGTTGGCCTGAGAACACAAAGCAGAAAATAGAAGATATATTTAGTGATCAGTTAAAAGAACAGGATAATGAAAAGCCTTCTTTAGAAGAGATAGAGTCTAGAATGGGCGTTGTGTCAAAGCGATTTCACTCGTTTTCTGAGGTCAAGGAAAAGATTGTTGGACGAACAATTCATTTTGAACCCGCTGAGATAGAGATGTATCTAGGTATTTTTACATCAAGTCCATATAAGGAATGGTTTACTAAAATATGGAGTCCGATAGAAAGTGGAGTTGAATTGATAGAAAAATGTGTAAATGTGCTATCCTATATGAAACATAAAAATTTACGCACTTTGCAATTTGCATTAGATGTCTTTACTCATTTTTATGCAAGCTTCCCGGAAGAGCTGAAGGAGATGCCTTTGTACACAAGGTTTTGCGAAGAGTGGATTTTGCTCACTATAAAGATATCATGTTACTATAAGCTTGGGAAAGAAGATATTGACTGGGCAAAGAAAAAAGAAGTTGACATTATTCAATTTGGAAACCAGATATGGGACAGTGGATTTACTTCGGTAAAATGCATTCACGATTATATTTTTAGATCTGTTTTTGATCGTGAGATAATTGGAGTTAGTGCGAGAAAATTCTACGACATGGTTAATAGAAGCTATTTGGATAAAACTGATCCTGTATCAAAGTATTTTGGAAATTTTTATACACAGACGGATAAAAATATCGAGAAGGGTTTGGAGGAAGTTTACTTACGTCTATGTGCGAACCAGTACAAAGCAGAAACTTTTCTGAAGATTCTAACTTATCTCTGTTTTTTTGAATCCATAGGATTTGATGTCGATATCGATAAATATGTAAGAGAAATGATAAAGGAGTTGGAGCATGGTGGAGATCTGATGTTTAGCCCGGAAGCAGCTCGGGTATATTATGGTTTTGAAGATGGTAAAGAATCTTTTAGAAAGTACGCAGATGTATTGTTTGATGCTTCTTCCAAAGTTCAGTCTTTCTACAATGCAGGTGAAATCGTCTCAATTGTGAAAGGCAGCAAAGAAGGTTGGGGTATGACCCTAAAACTAAAGGTAAGGATGCTGAATGAATACCTAGTTAAGGAAGTAAAGGGTGTTATCGAAGCTATGAGTGCAGAAGATTGGGAATCTGCCATCTTTGAGGGATCTTCGGGAGATATCATTGCTTTCCGGGAAATTTTAGAACATAGTCAGCTTTCAGAACAGGGGAAAGATACTGCGTCAAAGCTTTTATGCTTAATCAAAGAGAGGCTTGAGAAGGAAGACAAACTTGGAAAGATTTTTCGATATAATTTGGGATTGCTATGTGGAGATTTAGAGAAAAATTGTCTCTGAATTATTCACAAGCCTAAAGAATTGGAAATTCTTTAGCTTAGAGGTGCTTGCATAGAGTGTAATCGTAGATTGCTTTATCCGATATTACTGAAAAGCTGAAGGATAGATTTTGTTTTAACTATTTGAAGTATTCTAATCGAAAACTGCGTAGCAGCAGTAAAAATAGATGGATTTTATTGAATATTTGCCTCGCTTTTGATACAATAGCCTTGATTAAAGTTAAATTTAATTAAGCGGTGCTGGGGTGATTAAAATGTTGGATTTCGATCAAATAAAAAAGAAATTCCCATATGATTTTCCAGTAGATCTTTTGCCCCCAGGAGCGAAAGAAGAGAGAATTAAAACTTATCGTGTTTGTACAACAGGAAAAGTAGAAAATGAATCTTTTTTGCCAACCTATATAGAGTTTAAAAATATAAAAGAATTCGATGAAAGTGATATAGGAGATTATTCATTATCTACCTTCAATGAACATAGAGAAGTAAAGAATATATTGAAGCTTTTATCGAAGAGAAAACCCATTTCAATTCTAGCAATAGGTTATACAGATCCTTCTTGTGGGCCATGTCAAAGATCAAAGGAGAGAACGGGTAAGAAGACAAGTCACATTGACTGGTGGCTCTATGAAGGGGCTCAACCGCATTTGTTTTTCGAAGAATATAAAGAGGAAGAGATAAAATGAGAATACCAGATCCATATTTTGAGGGTACACCCTATGGCGATCTCAAAATGGAGCAAATTGTGGTAGAATACATTTATCCATTGTTATCGATATTAATTGATGATGATAGGAAGCGCTATTTGTGTATTTGCTTCAAAACTAAAGGATCACAGGAGTGGATTGTTACCCCGATACAGGATAGCGAGATCAAAAAGCTACTGACAAATAACCTAACAATAAATGCACCTTTTCATGATACGTCAACCATAAAACTGCATATTGTTAGAAGTTATGAAACTCTAAAAGAAACATATTATGAAATAAAGGGAAACGAAATATCTGAGGAATGGCTTCCTGATGATGGTGAATTGCTTGATGCGGAAGAAGGGGAGTGGAGTGAGTATATTAACACTCATTTACTCTCATATAGCAAAAGGTCATATGTGAAGAGTTTTGTACGGACATTATATAGCTTTGCGCTTCCAATTTTTGAGTTGGAATACAATATTTCCAAGCAAACAAGCGAGCTCGCTGATATAGTAAATTCAGTGATGCTCGAATTTCCAAAAGTGATAACAATCAGTGATATTACAACATCTAAGCAAATTAAAAGACTTGTCTATAAGAATGATAAGTCTAAAAATGGCGGAAAAAAATATGATGCAACATCTTATGATCTGGTTCTAAAGGAAGGAGTGTAGTTTATGGATTCCAAAGGATACAAAATTCTTGGCTATCAGATTTTAAAAATTGAGATGAATTTTGAAGATGTGAAAGATGGAGACCATGAAATTCAACTTAAAACCTCTTTGAATATTATGGTTCCTGAGCAAAAGACAGACCCGGAATGCTTAGTTATCATCCAAACTGCGTTTTCTGACGAAAGAGAAGAAAATATTCTGTCCGTCACAATTCATGCAAAAGTAAGAGTGGAGAATAGAGATGAAAATACCACTGAATACTTGAGGGATGAAGTAGTCCCAGATGTATATGGTTATCTCAAAAAATTCATCGAACAGTTGCTGTCGCAAGCGCAAATTGAATTTCTCCCGATGCCTCGCTATGAGGATCTTATCTCTAAAAATCAGGACTAAATCTTTATCTGTGCCAAATCATGTAAGTAAAAAGGCATCCTCTTTATTGAGGATGCCTTTTATATACATAATCGCACTCATTCATAGGTCATCAGTGTGATACGGTCCGCATATCGTCCGTGAGCGGCGTAGTCATGCCCTTCGTACAGGATTCCCTTCATGTTGGCACTGGTTTTGGGAGCGATGGCAGTGGTGAGGATCAGCCCGTTGGCATGCAGCTGTTCCGAGAGATCCCGCAGGAAGCTGTTGTAGGCCTCCCGGTCCCCACCATATACATTCTCAAAGTCAATGTCCACGCCGTAGTAGTTCTTTTCCACAGCGGTGTCCACAATGTTCTGGATCAGACGGTTGCGGGTCGCTTCATCGGTGAGCAGCCAGCTGGCAAGGCCGCTGTCAAAGTTGCCGCCCTCCTTGATGTTGGTCACCACCATGATGGGCCCGGCGCCGCCCGACCAGGCCGCGTCAATGATGGAACTGTCGGCAATGTCTGCCAGGCGTCCGGTGGGACGGGCGTCATGGCTGAAAATACTCAGATAGGTCAGGTCGGGCAGGGTGCGTGCCAGGGTGTCCCGGTTCATGGTGTAATAGGCATAGCCGTTTACATCAATGCTGTCACTGAGTTCCGGCAGTCCTCCGGGAATCCGGATGTTCTGTCCGATGTAGATGGCAGAGGGGTTGGCAATCTCCGGATTGACTTCCATCAGTTCATCCACAGTTACGCCGTACTTTTCCGCAATGAGGAACAGAGTTTCCCCACGCAGTACCGTATGGGTATCCGCACTGCTGCCGGGGATCACCAGTGCCTGGCCTACCACCAGCCGGTCGGGATAGTTCAGCTGATTGGCTTCGATCAGTTCCGCGCGGCTTACATTGTAGCGTTCCGCAATCTCGGTCAGGGTATCGCCTGTCTGTACAGTATAGATAATCAAAATTCTTGCCACACCTTTCATTGATTTCAGTGAAATACCGTATTTTAGGCAGACAAACTGCCTGTATCGGGTGTATAATGGGGAAAAAGGTTCTGGGAGGGATTATAATGAAAATTCGGGAAATGCGTCCGGAGGACTGGAACGATGTGCGCCGGATTTATCTGGAGGGAATTGCAACCGGGATTGCAACATTCCAGCAGTCTGCTCCGGAGTATGAGGACTGGGACCGCGGTCATCTTGCGGATTGCCGTCTGGTTGCGGAAGAAGAGGGTCATATCCTGGGATGGACTGCACTCTCTGCCACCAGCAGCCGTCCGGTTTACCGGGGTGTTGTGGAAGTCAGCCTGTATGTAGGGGCGGATTCCCGGGGCAAGGGCGTGGGCAAAGCCCTGATGCTGGAGCTGATCGCCCGGTCCGAAGCCAAGGGTTACTGGACCCTGATGTCCTCGGTCTTTGCGGAGAATGCCGCCAGCCGGGCCCTGCACAAGGCCTGTGGATTCCGGGAAGTGGGGTACCGGGAAAAGATCGCAGTGGCAGCCGATGGAAAATGGCATGACACCATTCTCATCGAACGCCGGAGCCCGTTTATCCGCTGAGGCGGACATCGCCGGGGAGTCCTGCTTAGGATTCCCCGGTATTATTTTGCTCAGAAAGCAGCCGCCGGTACACAAAGGTGATGGTGTTCCAGGTCAGGGCGCCGACCCGTCCGGTAACGGGAATGCCGTACAGCTCCTGGAATGCCCGGACTGCCTCTTCGGTCTTGGTGCCGAAATAGCCGGTGACTTCGGTGAGCGGGATCTCCGGCAGATAGCGGGAGATATAGGTCAGATAGCGCTGGAGATTCTCCACATCCTGGTTCTCCAGCCCCTGGCTGAGCAGATAGCCCGGATAGATTGCCGGTTTCAGATCGCCGAATTCCGTATCCACCACTGAGAGGATACCCCGGTAGACCTCCTGCATTTTGTACCAGGTTTCCCGGTCGGTGATGCCGGTGGGGTCCAGACCGTACTGGCGCTGAAAGACCTCCACAGCGGCAGCGGTATCCGAGCTGTAAATCCCGTCAATGGGCACAGCGGGGATATAGGGGTTAAAGTAGGCAAAGGCATTGAGATAGTACTGGATGGTGGTCACCGGCAGGCCGGTATCGCCCACTGTGAGCTGTCCGGGATAGAGCAGCTCGGCCTCGTCCAGGCGGATGCCCTCGCTGTACAGGTCAGCCAGCTTCTTGACGCTGGTGTAGATCTCCTTGATCCGGTACCAGGTGGCCTTATCCACCACGCCGGTCACCGGCATATTGAACACCTGCTGGAACACCCGGACTGCCTCCTGGGTGGCGGGATCAAAGACACCGTCCTCCAGCGGAATCCGTGGGATAGCCGGGAAATTCCTGCGGATGCGGTTCAGCGACTGCTGGATGACATACACATCGTTGTTGCTGTCCCCCAGTTCCAGCGGGACTCCGGGATAGGATTCGGTGAGGTTTTCGATGGGGGCGTCCTCCACCAGTTCCAGATCGTCGCCGTAATAGGCGCGCAGGATCTCCAGTGCGTCCAGGCCCTGGTTGGCGAGATCCACGCTGCCCCACTGGGACAGTCCGTCACAGGTGACTGTGGTGCCGCTGCAGAACTGGGCAAAGAGCGGATTGGCCTGGTCGGGACGGCGGAGGTAGTCGTTGAAAATCTCATCCACGATGTCGCTGACATTCTCGAACACATCCCGGTCCTTGACGAAGGCCTGGTCGAACTGGGTAGAGGAAGTGATGTCGAAATCATAGCCCCGGCTGCGGTACCATTCGGTATAGATGCGGTTGAGAGCAAAGGAGATCTGGGCATAGATGTTGGCCCGGAGCGCCTCTTCGGGCCAGGTGGGATAGATCTCACTGGACGCCACATTCTTGATATAGTCGGAGAAGGGGATCTCCACATTTTCCGCCGGCTGGTTGGGGGCGCCCAGATGGACGACAATGGTTTCCGGCACAACAGGGAGCCGGGTTTCCGGCGGTGTGGACTCAGGAAGATTGATCACAGAAAGCTGCCTCCTTTCAGGGTTCATCCGGGCTGTCCACCGGTGCGGCCGCAGCCGGGATCAGATCCACAGCCTGCAGGGAGGTGACCCCTTCGAACACCGGAACCTGCTCAATGACTGCGTCCATGAAATCCGGATGGGATACGGTGATCCGGTAGCTGACATACGGCGCGGAATCACCGGGGGTTTCGGAGAGACTGCGCTCCAGAGCCGGGACCGTCACCGGCTTCACCTGTCCGGAACGGTCGGTGAACTGGCTGTCGATGAGGTAGGCCCCATCCGGAAAGACCTTGTAGAGGTTTACCTGGGCATTTTCCACCGGATAGGTGCGCCGGGCGGTGAAGACCTGGGTCTTGATTACGCCGGAATCGGGATTTTCCTGCTGGAACTGCTCATATTCCCCTTTTGTAGCGGCAGGTGGTTGGAAGTTCTGTCCATTTGTGGTATGATGGGTGTTGTCAGCGGAAGATGTTTTTTCCGCGTACCGTGCCAGCAGTTCCCGGAGGAAGGCGGCAGCGGCGGTGAGGTATTCCTCCTCGTTGCGTCCGATGGCGTCCCGGGGTGTGCCCGAGTTGTCCGGCGGATTGCCGATGCGCTCCCGGAGGAACTCTCCCAGGGTGGGGCGTTCTGGCTCCTCCGGCACGGCATCAGTACTGTCCGGGCCGGGTTCGGTGCTCTCCCCGGAGGGTTTGCTGCCCGGCGCAAACTGTGCCAGCAGCTCCCGGAGGAAGGCGGCAGCGGCGGTGAGGTATTCCTCCTCATTGCGTCCGATGGCGTCCCGGGGCGTGCCCGAGTTGTCCGGTGGGTTGCCGATGCGCTCCCGGAGGAATTCTCCCAGGGTGGGGCGTTCCGGTTCCTCCGGCACGGCATCGGTGCTGTCCGGGCCGGGTTCGGTGTTCTCCCCGGAGGGCTTGCTGCCCGGCGCAAACTGTGCCAGCAGTTCCCGGAGGAAGGCGGCAGCGGCGGTGAGGTATTCCTCCTCATTGCGTCCGATGGCGTCTCGGGGCGTGCCCGAGTTGTCCGGTGGGTTGCCGATGCGTTCCCGGAGGAATTCCCCCAGGGTGGGGAGCTGTGCCTTTTCAGGCGCGGTTTCTTCCGGCAGTTCCCCGGTGGGCTCCTCGTGGGCCGGTTCCGGGGTATGGGACGGCTCCGGGGGCATTTCTGCCATAGCGGGCTTTGCTGCCGGAGGGTCAGCCGGACGGGGCCTGGCTGGTTTGGGTGCCGGGGGCTGGTCGGCGGGTGATACGGGAGTCCGGCTTCGGCGATAGACCGCCATCAGATCCCGCTTATACTGCTCAATGGTCTGATCCAGCGGGCTGCCGGCGCTGTTTTTCTCCATAGTTCTGCCTCCTTGTCTGAGCGTTTTCTTTCCATGATATGAAAAACTTCCCCTCAATGTGCATGGAATCCGGGCCAGACCGGGAATTTGATGCAGATCTGACCCCTAATCTGAATGGAACCAGACGCAGGCTGCGTCAGAGAATGTGAAAAAGGAGGTGTATCAGATGCTGGAACAGCTGATCGAGCAGATCCTGCCGGTGATTATTTCAGTGATCGAACTGATCGGTATCTTTATTGTCACAGTCGGAACACTGCGTGCCTTTTTCTATTACCTGCTGGATCTGTTCAAAATCAAGAAGTATCCGGTCAAGCATGAGCTTGCCAATGCCCTTGCCACCGGACTGGAATTCAAGATGGCAGCGGAGATTCTCAAAACAGTACTGATTACCAGTCTGAGCGAGCTGACCGTGTTGGGCTGCATTATTCTGCTGCGGGCCCTGCTGTCGCTGCTGATCCATATTGAGATGAAGAATGACGAAGAAGCCTAAGGAGGTTTTTCCATGACCAATCAGGAACTGTTTTCCTATGTAGACCACACCCTGCTCAAGCCCGAGGCCACACCCGAGCAGATTGCCGCCCTCTGTGCTGAGGCTGCGGAACATGGCACCGCATCGGTCTGTGTCAACGGCAGCTATGTGGCGCTGGCAAAGAAGCTGCTGGACGGCAAAGCCAAGGTCTGTGCTGTAATCGGCTTCCCTCTGGGAGCCATGTCCACTGCTGCCAAGGCATTTGAGGCGGCAGAGGCCATCCGGGACGGTGCCGATGAGATCGATATGGTGATCCACATCGGACAGCTCAAGGCCGGCAATACCGACTATGTCCTGGAGGACATCAAGGCAGTGAAGGCTGCCATCGGCGATCATATTCTCAAGGTGATCATCGAAACCTGCCTGCTCACCGAGGAGGAGAAGATCACCATGTGCCGCCTGGTAACCGAGAGCGGCGCGGAATACATCAAGACCTCCACCGGATTTTCCACCGGCGGCGCCACCTTTGACGATGTGCGCCTGTTTGCCGAGCATGTGGGCGAAGGCGTGAAGATCAAGGCAGCCGGCGGCATCCGCAGCCGGGAGGATATGGAGGAGTTCCTGCGGCTGGGCGCTTCCCGTCTGGGTACCAGCTCGGCGGTGAAGATCCTCTGCGGCAAGAACTGACCCATTTTACAAAATAAAAAGGACAGATCCCCGATCCGGGGGTCTGTCCTTTTTATTATAGTGCGAAAAACCGGTCAGCAGCCGGTGCGGCGGTATTCCAGCGGCAGATCATATCCGAAGGTGCGGCGTCCGTCCTTTTCCATCGACTCGCTGACCTCCAGTACCTCATTGCTGAACCGCTCATAGAGCTTGAACTTCAGTACCGGTGTAAACATGCTCTCGCTGCCGCCTTCGAACCACTCGCCGTTCTTGCGGTAGAGGGCAGGGGTGAAGGTGGCGGAGGGCCGGAGGGTCCGGTAGTCCAGGCGGCCCAGTCCGGCGGCGGTGAAGGTATCCTTGGTGTAGCCCTCGGGCATCTCAAAGGAGGTCAGCTTGACGCATTCCCCCTCCTCGGTGAACAGGAACAGATGCGGCATGGCATTGGTGCGTCCGCTAACGGTGTAGTAGCTCTCCTCCAGCACAAATTCCCCGGCAAAGTCCTCCGGCAGATGGTCGATGTAGTCGTTGATCCGGGTGTTTACATGGCGGGCTTCGGGGTATCCGGTGATCCCCTGTGCGGCAAAGCGTTCCAGCTGTACCGAGTTATCAAACGATCCGCAGAGCATTGCGGTAAATTCCATAAGCAGTTTCATATCAATTTCCTCCCTTTGGTTGATGGCTCTACTTTACCAGCTGATTGTGTCAAACCCATGAACGAATCCCAGTGATTTTGTAAATCTGACTTAGTCAGATAAATGGCAGCCCAGACATAGCGGGCGGACCGGGAGAATATAGATGGGTAAAAAGACAGGCTTTGGAAAGGAGCGAGAGTATGTCGGAAGGACAGAAGGACGCAGGACGGGTCACCGGGCTGACCGATGGGGAGGCAGCGGCGATCCGGAAAACGGCGGGACGCAATACGGTGCACCGGGGGAAGAAACAGAACCCTCTGAAGCTTTTTGCGGGACAGCTGGGGGATCTGATGACCATGATCCTGCTGGTGTGCGCAGGGCTATCCGTACTCATGGGGGAGGGCACCGAGGCACTGGCGATGATCGTCATTGTGCTGGTAAACGCACTGATCGGATTCCTGCAGGAGTACCGCACCGAACGCACCCTGGAGGCGCTCACCCGTCTGGCGGCGCCCACAGCCCGGGTGATCCGGCAGGGAGTGCGCAGGGAGATCCCGGCGGAAGAGCTGGTACCGGGGGATCTGGTGCTGATTGCCGCCGGGGATAAGGTTCCGGCGGACTGCCGGATCGTCGGCGACGGAACCGTAAGCTGTGACGAGTCGCTGCTCACCGGGGAGTCAGTGCCGGTGGAAAAGAGCCGCCTGGGGGACAGTTCCCTCAGAATGGGGACGCTGGCGGTGAAGGGGAACTGTCAGGCCGAGGTGACTGCCATCGGCATGCAGACCGAGATGGGTAAGATTGCCGGCATGCTGGAGGAGATCGCTCCGGAGATGACTCCGCTGGCCCAGCGTCTGGAACAGCTGGGGAAGGTGATTGCCGCCGGGTGTCTGGGCATCTGTGCCGTGGTGGCAGCCATCGGAATTTTCCGGGGCGAGAACCCCTTTGATATGATCCTGATGGGAATCTCCCTGGCGGTGGCGGCAGTGCCGGAGGGGCTCCCGGCCATTGTGACCGTGGCGCTGGCTCTGGCAGTGCGGCGGATTCTGCGGCGGGGCACCCTGGTGAAGAGCCTGCACGCCGTGGAAACACTGGGCTGTGCCCAGGTGATCTGTACCGATAAGACCGGAACCCTCACCCAGAACCGGATGACAGTGCGGGAACTGTGGACTGCCGGGGGTGAGCTGGAGGTCACCGGCGAGGGGGACAGCCGGGACGGAACCTTTATCCGGGGCGGACGGCAGGCTATGGAGCTGCGGGCGGACGAAGCCCTGCTGCTCACAGCCTTTGCGGCTGCCAATGCGGCGGAGATCCGGCCCGGCAAGAAGAACCGCTGGAAAACCGATGGCGAACCCACCGAAACGGCGCTGCTCATTGCCGCCGCCAAGGCAGGGCTGTACCGGAAGCCGGAGGAGGAACTGTCGGTGCGGGCGTTTGACTCCCGCCGCAAGCTCATGTCGGTGACCGCACAGAAGCCCGAGGGCGGCTTTGTCTTTGCCAAGGGGGCGCCGGAATTCCTGCTGCCCCGTTGTACCCGCTGCCGCTCGGAAGGGCGGGATCTGCCGCTGGATGACTCGTTCCGGCGCCGGGTACAGGCCCAGGCAGACCGCTTTGCGGCAAAGGGACGCCGTGTGATTGCAGCCGCCTATAAGCCATCGGATTCCGCTGATCCGGAGGAGGGGCTCATCTTCCTGGGGCTGGCGGCGCTCACCGATCCGCCGAGACCGGATGCGGCCCGGGCGGTACGGGAGTGCCTGTCGGCGCATATCCGTCCGGTGATGATCACCGGTGACCACAGCCTCACCGCCCGTGCTATTGCAAAGGAAGTGGGAATCCTGCGCCCCGGGTGCGAGCAGGTGCTCACCGGGCGGGAGCTGGATCAGCTCACCGAGGAACAGCTGGCCCAGGAACTGCCCCGTACCGCTGTCTTTGCACGGGTGACCCCGGCGCATAAGCTGCGGATTGTCCGGGCGTTCAAGGCACAGGGACTGGTGACCGCCATGACCGGTGACGGCGTCAATGACGCACCGGCGCTCAAGGAGGCGGACATCGGCGCCGCCATGGGGGAGAGCGGCAGTGATGTGGCCCGGGAAGCCGCCGATCTGGTGCTGCTGGACGATGACTTCTCCACCCTGGTGGAGGCGGTGCGGGAGGGCCGGACCATCTATGCCAACATCCGGCGCAGCATCCGCTATCTGCTCTCCTGCAATACCGGCGAGGTGACTGCCATGCTCTTTGGCATGCTGCTGGGCATGCCGGTGGTGCTCACTCCGGTGCAGCTCCTGCTGGTAAACCTGGCTACCGATGGCCTGCCGGCAGTGGCGCTGGGGTTTGAGCCGCCGGAGGAGGGGGTCATGCAGCAGAAGCCCCGGGGCCGGGAGGATTCGGTCTTTTCCGGCGGCCTGCTGGGGACCATCCTGCTGCGGGGACTGCTCATCGGGTTCTGCACCCTGGGAGCCTACACAGCCACAGCGGCCCGGGGCGGGAGCCTGGAGGCCTGCCGCACCGCCGCACTGCTGACCCTGATCTTCACCCAGCTGATCCACTGCTTTGAGTGCAAATCCGAGCGCCGGAGCCTCTTCACCGTGCCGCTCTGGAGCAATCCCCGGCTGGTTCTGGCAGTGATCGTGTCGGCGCTGATGGCAGTGTTCTCGGTCACCAACCCCTGGGCCATGACAGTCATGGGAACGGTGCGCCCCGACCGGGAGATGTGCCTTGCCGTGACAGCGGCCTGCATGATCGGGCCGGTGCTGTGGGCGTTGACCGGAGTGCTGTTCCGCCCGAAATCCGATGATACCGCCGATTTTTACCGCCGGGCCGACCATCTGCGGAAGTCTGTAAAGAAAAAAGACTTTACAGATGAAACCGTCCCGGAACAGCCCGGCGAAAGCGCTGTAGAAGCCGGAACCTCCGATCCGCCCGAGCGGTTCAGCCTGAAACGACCGTAGGCCGGGGGTAATTTCAGTGCGGGGCGGGCAGACCGGAGGCCATCCGCAGAATGCGTGCGTCCGGCAGCTGCCCTCTCTGCATCGTGCGTCACGCCCGCCACAGCGGCAGGGCCTAGCGTGTGCTCTGTCACCATCCGCCCGAAGCCTGCCCGGTCCGGCATCCGGGTCAGGCAGGTTCCGGAGGAATACCCGCCGGATTGAATGCTCCCGAAGGCAGCAAAAAAGCCGTCCCCGGGAGGACGGCTTTGATGGTTTACAGAGGGGAGATCAGAGCGGGTGACCGCAGCGGCGGCAGAAGCGGTCGCCGGGGCCGGTTTCGCTTCCGCAGGACGGACAGAACCGGGTCTGGGCGATGGGACGGTTCCCGGTGGGGATCAGATGATCCGGCGGCAGGGCGAAGTCAGGCTGGCGTTCCAGCCGGCGGCCGTCCTCCCGGGAGATCTCATAGGTCTTTCCGCAGTTCGGACAGATTAGAAAATACTGGATATCATACCGGAACACCGGCACAAAAAACAGATGGATATATCCATTGGTGCGGATCAGCTGCATTCCCAGACGGCTTCCGCAGCCCGGACAGACCTGATTTGTCCGCCGTCCGAGGTCTTTGCTCCCGTTTCCGGCCCCGCCGATAAAAAACATACTGTCAGCCTCCGTTCATGATTTTTTTACTTTTATTATGCCGTAAAAGATTGTATAATAGGGGTTAGTCCGGTAGAATCTGACGAATGCGGTCAAAATTCCGTATGTCCTGCCGGAGGTTCTTGTTTTAAGTATTGGAAATTTCCCCGGATTTGTCAAGGGGAATTTGGTCAGTTCCTGCAGTAATCGGGCAGGAATCCGACACCTTGTTTTTGTATGAATGTGCGCGGCGGGTCCGCCGCGAAGGAGTTTTACCCATGATGAAACGATTTCTCAGTGCGCTTCTCTGCGCCTGTGTCCTGATTTCCATGACCGGCTGTGCCCAGGATCAGGAGGCACCGGAGGATCTGCTCTATTCCTCTGCGCCGATCCAGTTCAACAGCGATTCCAGCAGCGAGGAGGAGTCCTCGTCGGAGCCGGAGGAGAGCCAGGCGGAGAACAGTTCCTCCGCGGCGCAGAATTCCTCTTCCCAGGCACCATCCAGCTCGTCCTCTGCGGCTTCGTCCCAGCAGACCTCGTCTGCGGCGCCTTCCTCATCGAGTCAGGCGTCCTCCAGTCAGGCGTCCTCCAGTCAGGCGTCCTCCAGCCAGGCGTCGTCCCAGAGCTCTTCTTCCAGCCAGCAGACCTCTTCCAAGCCCTCCGCCAACAACAGCGTGACGGCTCCTTCGGGAGAGATGCGGGCAGTCTGGTTCTCCTATCTGGACCTCTCGTCGATGATCAAGCAGAAGTCCCGGTCGGAGTTTGAATCCGCCATTTCCAAGGCGTTTTCCAATGTGGCAAATGACGGCTACAACACTGTTTTTGTTCAGGTGCGTCCCTTTGGCGACGCCCTCTATGACTCGGATCTGTTCCCCTGGTCCTATACTTTGACCGGAACCGAAGGGGTCAGCCCGGGATATGACCCGCTTCAGATCATGATCGATCAGGCCCATGCCAAGGGGCTTTCGGTGGAGGCCTGGGTCAATCCCTACCGCATCCGCAATTCCAGCAACGGCGGACAGGCGCTGAGCAGCGACAATCCCGCTTCGGACTGGCTGGACAGCGGCAGTGATGTGGTGATCGAATACGGCGGAGGCATCTACTACAATCCCGGCAGTGAGGAAGCCCGGGAACACATTGTAGCCGGTGTGGAGGAGATCGTCCGTAACTATGATGTGGACGGCATCCACTTTGATGACTACTTCTATCCCACCACCGACTCTGCCTTTGACGCGGATACATACAGCGACTACAAGGCATCCGGCGGCAAGCTCTCCCTGGGCGACTGGCGCCGGGACAATGTGGATCAGCTGGTGCGGGAGGTCTATTCCACCATCAAATCCATTGACAGCTCGGTGCGGTTCGGGATCAGTCCCCAGGGCAACACCAGCATCAATTACAGCGAACAGTACATTGATGTGGAGGAATGGCTCTCCAATCCCGGCTATGTGGACTATATCTGTCCTCAGGTCTACTATGGATTTGAAAACGATACCTGTCCCTTTGCGGCAACTGTGGCGGAGTGGAACAGTCTGATCCGCCGCAATGATATTGATCTCTATATCGGCATTTCTGCCAGCAAGATCGGTCTGGTGGACCAGTGGGCTGGTTCCGGTAAGAACGAATGGGTGGAAAATGACGATATGCTGGTCCGCATGGTATCGGAGGCCCGCAAGAGCAGCCATTACAGCGGATTCTGTATGTACAGTTACCGGTCATTGTATGCACCGGCTGCGGCGGTAGCAGATCAGGTGGAGCAGGAAAAGGAAGCTCTGTCCGAACTGATGTGACAGGCGTTTCGGAGGACGATCAAAATTGTCAAAGTTTTTGAGGAATGGAAAAATAGTGGCAGCGGTGCTGGTGGTCCTGCTTCTTGTGGTAGTGGGAGTTGCCGGTGCGCTGACCTTTCAGAAGGTTCAGAACCATGAACTGACGATCCCGGAGCACTCCGAGACCTTTCTGCCGTCGGGGGATTCATCCGAACCCTCCGGAGACAATGGGACTGACGGGGAGAACTCAGCGGAAGCAGTAACCCTGAACCGCCCGGATTATATGAAGGGCATGTATATCAAGCCGGGTGTGGATTACCTCACCGAGGGACGCACTTCGGCGGCGGATATCCAGGCGGATCTGGATGCGGCCTTTGCGTCGGTGAAGGAACTCTCGATGAATACCGTGATCCTGCCCCTGACGCTGGACGGGAAGTGTATTGCCCAGAAGAGCGGCCTGCCCTATGTGGATGATACCCTGGAGTTTGATATTCTCGAATACGCCTCCCAGAAGGCCCGGGAAAACGGACTCTATATCTATGTGATCTATGATCTGTTCACCGGTGTGCAGGACGGCAGCATTGTGGAGCTTTCCCAGATGGATTCCGCATCGATCAGCGATACAGTGGACCATGGCCTGGCGATTGCCCAGAATTATGACATCGAAGGCCTGATGGTGGACAGCTACTACAACGAAACCCAGGAGAACAGCTACCTGAACTACAAGCTCTATGGCGGCGGTATGGGTTATGAGAACTATATGAGCCAGCAGAGCCATACAGCGTTCCGGGAGCTGAGCGAGGCGATCCGCACCGATGCGCCGGGCAAGCAGATCGGCATGCTCACTGTGCCGGTATGGGCCAACAGCTCCACCGACGAAAACGGCTCGGATACCACCGCTTCCTACACTGCCAAGTACAGCGGCAATGCCGATAACCTCTCCTATCTGGAGGATGGCTATGTGGACTTTGTGGTGGTCAAGGCGGAAGGCTCCACCACCGATGCCAATATCCCCTACAAGAAGGTTGTATCCTGGTGGGGTGAACAGGCGGATGCCGCGGATGTGCCGCTCTATGTGCTGCACTTCTCCAGCAAGGCCTGTTCGGAGGAGACTGGCTGGACCGAGTATGACCAGCTGGCGCTGCAGCTCATCGCTTCGGAGGATCTCGCCGGATTCACCGGGGATATGTATGATGATCTCTCCCGGTTCAAGCAGGACCTGGAGGGCAGTACCCAGGCAGTCCTGGACTACTATGATGATACCCTCAACCGGCAGCATATCCTCACCGAACTGGCGGTGACCTCGCCGGCCCAGAAGACCTATACCACCTTTGAACAGACAGTCACCTTCATGGGTGCATCCGACCCCGGTGCGAAGATCACCATCAACGATCAGGAGATCACCACCGATGAGAACGGTTACTTCACCCTGAATATGCCGCTGTCCGAGGGGCTCAACAAGTTTGTATTCACCCATAAGGGCAAGACCGATGTCTACAACATCACCCGTCAGGTACAGGTTGTCAAGGAGGTATCGCCCACCGGCAATGTGACAGTGGACGGCGGTATGCGCATCACCATCACTGCCACAGCCTATAAGGACGCCAATGTCTATGCTGTCATCGGCGGACAGACCATCCAGCTCACCCTGGATGAAACTGGTGCTGACGGCAACGAGTACAATGATTCCTACCGGCTGTTCACCGGTTCCTATACCGCACCGGCCTCCACCGACAAGGTGCAGGAGATCGGCAATATCGTGGTCTATGGTGAGGCACAGGGCTCCAAGAACAGCAAGACCGGTGCCTATATCAAGGTCAACAAGCGCATTGCGGTGGAGGACGGTACTCCTGTCCGGGTTGTTGCGACCCAGGCGGAGACCTTCCCGTCCAGTACCCTCAATGACCTGTCGGAGCCGGATTACTTCCCGCTGCCCCAGGGCGCGCTGGATTACACCGTCGGCAGCGAGCTGGTCTACAAGAATGAGGATAAGACCTACACCTATTACAAGCTCGCTTCGGGTGTCCGGGTTTACCGGGACGACATCACCGGCGTTTCCAACGATGCGGCGCCGGGCGGCAACGCAGTCACCGGAGTTCAGGTCGCCAGCAACAGCCAGTTCACCGATGTGGTCTTTGATACGGCGCAGCAGGTTTCGTACAGTGCCAAGTACACCGGCTCGGCCTTTACCATCGACTTCAACTATACCAACAGTGTTCCCCAGAGCCAGACGCTGGACAAGAATCCCATGTTCAGCTCGCTGACTGCGAGCAGCAATACCAAGGTCACCCTGACCCTCAACTCGTCGGGACGCTTCCTGGGATACCGGGCCTTCTACAACGACAATGGCCAGCTGGTATTCCGGTTCAACAATCCTCCGGGCGGTGCCAGCGGAGCCACCATCGTAGTCGATCCGGGTCACGGCGGCGACGATGTGGGCGCACTGGGCTTCCTGCCGGCCTATCCCGAGAGTGAGATCACCTGGGAGATTGCCCAGAAGGTGGCAGATGAGCTGGAAGATCTGGGCGCCAATGTAATCCTGCTCAATACCCAGCTCTCGTCGGGCAAGTATGTGATCCAGGATCGTGTGGCAGATGCCAAGGCCAAGAATGCCCAGGTATATCTGAGCATTCACTGCAACTCCTCGCCCAGCAACAGCTCGGCAGTGGGTACCGAGGTCTACTACTTCAACGACTATTCCAAGAATCTGGCAACTTCGCTGTCCTCGTCCATTTCCAGTGCCCTGAACACCACCAACCGAGGCGGAAAGTTCGGACGGTACTATGTCACCCGTGATCCTCAGATGGTGGGTGTGCTGTGTGAAGTGGGCTTCCTCACCAATGAGAAGGAGTACAACAAGCTGCTCAGCGACTCCTATCAGCAGGATGTGGCAGAGGCCATTGCCAGCACCACCAACAAGTTCCTCAAGAACCTGGGTGGAAGCAGCAGCGGCGGAGGCTTCTCCAGCAGCGGCAACTACGGCAGCAATTCCGCCTCTTCCGGCGGCAGTTCCTCTTCGGGCGGCAGCAGCTCGTCCGGTTCCGGCAGCGGTATTTCGCTGGATGAGGACGAACTCACCCTGGCTGTGGGCAAGACGGCGACCCTGTCTGCCAGCGGCTCCGGCCTTACCTGGACCAGTGACGATGAAGATGTCGCCACCGTCAACCAGAACGGCAAGGTGACTGCGGTGGGCACCGGTGAGTGCATCATCACGGTGGAAAACAGCGATGGGGACTATGCCGACTGCTATGTCACCGTCACAGGGGAAGGCGGCGTGGAGGAGATCGAGCTCAGTGATGAATCGCTGACCCTCTATGTCGGTGAGGGGTATGAGCTGGAAGCCTATGCCTATCCCGAGGACGCCGATGATACCGAACTGGTCTTTTCCAGCAGCAATGAAAATGTAGTGACCGTCGATGAGGACGGTTATCTGGAAGCGCTCAAGGAGGGGCGTGTCACCATCACGGTGAAAAACCCCGCTTCGGGCGTCAAGGCCACCTGTACCGTCCGGGTACGGGAGGAGTAATCCCATAGAACATAAAAATAGAGATCCCAAACGGGATCTCTGTTTTTATGTTTATGGACGCCTAGGGGAGAGGATCACACCCGCTATGGGCTCCAGGGCAGAGAAGTCGGTAAAATCCACTTCCTTGCCGTAGGTTTCCAGCAGCAGACGGTCCTCCTCGGTGAGGGACGCAGCTGGGCGGCGGAGCAGGGTCTGTCGGAGCATACCCATCATCACCCGGTGGCGCAAGCTCAGCCTGTCGTAGCGGATGCCGCCCCGGAGGTGGTAGAACAGGGTGCGTTCCCGCACATCCGGCGGGATTTGCCGATCCAGCGAAGCCCGGATATTGCGTACATTCTCAGGAAGGGCAGGGTCCGCCAGCCCCACTGTGACAGCCATCAACCAGCAGTCCGGGGGCAGCAGCCGCAGGGTCTGCCGGAGTCCTGCCAGCCCTCCGGCATAGAGCCCGCCGATATGTACTGCCAGGCCGCAGCCGGTCAGATCCCGGAGGTCTTTGGCGGCGTGCAGTTCCGCTCCGGTCTGACGGGCCAGTTCCCGTGCGTAGCGTTCAGAAGTCCCATAGCAGGACCCATAGATAATCACTGTTTTCATGCTGCTTCCTCCTGATCCGGTCGGTTCTGCTATGAGTATAACATCTGTGCGTGATCGGTGCAAATGGGGTTTGTCAAGGCAGTATTTGTTAAAAATTTTTCGAAATGTCGCCCAGTCACAAAGCGCCGCAAACTTCATTGACAATTTTCTATATAGGGTCTATACTGAAAGTACCAACAAAAATTATATTGGAGGTTTTCGATATGGCAAAGATTGAAGCTGGCTGCAAGCTTGCAGACTTTTCGTTTAACACCCCGTTTGAGAGCGATGTAAAGCTCTCTGAGAAGGCAAAGGGCGCTAAGAAGACTATTCTTCTGTTCCTGCGTTACTATGGCTGCACCCTGTGCCAGCTGGACATCCGTGAGTATGCCAACGCCTATGACCGCATCAAGGCCAAGGACGCTCAGCTGCTGGTTGTTCTGCAGAGCCCTGCTTCCACCATCAATGCCCAGATGAAGAAGGAAGACCTGCCGTTCGATATTATCTGCGATCCTGACATGGGCCTCTACAAGGAGTTCGAGCTGGGCGTAGCCGCTTCCAAGGAAGAGATGATCCGTCCTGAGGATATGCCCAAGATGGGTGAGAAGCGTGCCAAGATGGAAGAGTATGGCCTGTCCCACGGTGCTTACGAGGGCGAGGAGATGCAGTTCCCTGGCTACTTCCTGCTGGACAGCGAGCTGAATGTTCTGGAAGCCCATCGTGCTACCAGCATTCTGGACATGCCTTCTGTTGACGAAATGATCGCTAAGCTGTAAGGCTAACTTTTTGAAAAAAAGACACAGTCGGGACCGGCTGTGTCTTTTTTATATCCCGGCAGCACACAGAACCAAACCGCAGCCCGGAATCCTGTGCAGTCTGCTCCTTGCAGTTTCCATTCTCCGGAGGGTACAATAAAACAGGGGGATACCCCCTCGACTGATCCGGTTCCAAAGGAGGAGAGCGCATGAAGAAGCATACCCCGCAGGCCCTTGCGGCGGCAGAAAAATGGGCCAGGCTTACCACAGGGTTTCTGGCGGCTCTGCTGCTGTTTTACGCATACTGGATGCTGGCTGACCTGAAGTTTGTCCCGACTCCTGCCTTCCTGCCGGATTTCCTGTTTGCCGGGGCAGTCCGGAATACGCTGCATACAGTTATTCTTGCATGTGCGGCAGAGGCGGGATTCTGGTACAATCTGGCACGGGAAACCAGACGGGAAGTGCCGGCATCCACCATTCGCATCACCCTGTTGATCCTGCTGGCGGGTGATATTCTGCTGGCAGTCCGGAACGGGCTGGGACCTGCCGCTGTGGTCGCATCGCTGACAGCGGTTCTTCTGATGGATCTGCTCTTTGAACTGAGCCTGCAGCAGTTTTCCCGTGTTGACGCTGTCGGGGCCGAGTGATACAATAAGGGCAAAGGCCCGCGTCTGGTCGGGCCATTTGTTTTATCGGACAAAATGTCAGATTTCAAGGAGGTTTTTTGTATGGCACAGATTGAAGCTGGTCAGAAGCTGAAGGATTATGTTTTTGACACCGCCTTTGAAAGCGATGTAAAGCTCTCGGATAAGGTGAAGAATGCGGACAAGACCATTTTGCTGTTCCTGCGGTATTATGGCTGCCGCATCTGTCAGCTGGATATGCGGGAGTATGCCGAGGCCTATGACCGCATCAAGGCAAAGAATGCCCAGCTGCTGGTAGTGCTGCAGAGCCCTGTTTCCACCATGCAGGCCCAGACCAAGCCGGGTGATGTTCCCTATGACATCATCTGCGATCCCGAGATGAAGCTCTTCAAGGAATTCGGCCTGCTGGTAGCGGCTTCCAAGGAGACCATGGTTGCTCCTGAGGAGCAGGCTGCCTATGATGAAAAGCGCAAGAAGTTCGAAGTCTACGGTCTGGTGCACGGCGCTTATGAGGGCGAGGAGCTGCAGCTGCCCGGCTACTTCCTGCTGGACCGTGAGATGAATGTGCTGGAAGCCCATCGTGCCAAGACCATGATGGACATGCCCACCATTGATGAGATGATTGCCAAGCTGTAAAAAATAAACACACAGGAGGACTGTACCCATGGGTTACCCGAGCGATATTCTGTCCACCCGGGCGGTGATCCGCCCCGGAAAGTATGTTGTGATCCCACCGGAAGGACTGGTCAACAATGTGATCCCCGGCATTGAAAACTGTCGGGTGAGCATCGTTGCCTCTCCGAAGTACGGCGCCAGTTTTGTACAGTATCTGATCACTGCCCAGCCCGGCGGCGGCACCAGCCGTCCCTTCGGACGGGAGGAGGGCATCGAGGTGTTCTTCTATGTGCTGGAAGGTACTGGTACTGTCCGGGCCGGCGGGGAAGAGCATCCGGTGGGGGCCGGCGATTACCTCTATACCCCGGCAGGAACCGGCATGGAATTCTGCTGCACCGGGGAGGAGCCGATGCGGGCGATCCTCTACAAGCAGCGGTATATCCCGGCAGAAGGGGTAGGGGAGCCGCAGATCTGCTTCGGCAATGAGGCGGATCTGGAGGTGTTCCATCTCGACGACATGGAGAATGTGGAGATGAAGAACTTCCTGCCCACCGACCTGGCCTATGATATGAACTTCCATATCCTGTCCTTTGCACCGGGAGCCTCCCATTCCTTTGTGGAGACTCACATCCAGGAACACGGTATGTATATCCTCGAGGGCGAGGGTGTCTACCTGCTGGACGAGGACTGGCGGCTTATCAAGAAGGGCGACTTTGTGTGGTTCGGGCCTTACTGTCCCCAGGCCGCCTACGCAGCCGGACGCACCCGCTATACCTACATCTATTCCAAGGACTGCAACCGGGACGCTGCCATCTGACCCGTTTCCCGCAGCCTGTCCCAAGCAAAAAAACCTCTGGCGAAACCAGTTCGCCAGAGGTTTTTGTTTTGTGCTGATTTACTTCAGACGGTTCTTCACCGGCTGACCGTCCAGATAGAGCCGCAGGTTTTCCAGGGCGATCTCGGCGATCTTCACCGCAGTGATCTCCAGGCTGTTGCCGCCTGCCACATGTGGGGTGATGAGCGCCCGCTTTTCCTTCCACAGCGGATGTCCGGCGGGAAGCGGTTCGGGATCGGTGACATCCAGTGCCGCGCCAAAGAGATGGCCTTCGCTTAGGGCACGGGCCAGGGCTTCACAGTCCACCGCGGTGCCGCGGCCGGCATTGATGAGGATAGCATCCGGCTTCATGCGTTTGATGCGCTCATAGCTCATCAGACCGTCGGTTTCCGGCGAGCGGGGGAATACCAGCGCTGCCACATCGCATTCCGCCAACAGGTCGTCCAGCTCATCCATCGAGTGCATCGAGTCAATGCCCGGGGCAGGCTTGTTCACATTCCGGCGAATGCCCAGGGTTTCAGCGCCAAAGGCCTTGCAGAGCAGCGCAAAGCTGGAACCGATGTCCCCGGCGCCGCCGATGAGCACCTTGGCGCCCCGCAGGGTTTTGGCAGTACCGGTACGCTTCCAGATCTCAGCGTTCTGGTTGTCCCGGTAGTCGGGCAGACGCTTCATCAGAGCCATCAGCATGGCGAACATGTGCTCCGAAACCGAGATGCCGTATGCGCCCACCGACGAGGAGAGCACGGCACCTGCAGGCAGGACGCCTTCGGGCATATACTGATCAGCGCCGGCGCTGCGGGTGTGCATCCAGCGCAGGGAAGTGCCGCCTTCCCGTACAGCAGCAACCGACGGGTTGCCCAGCAGCACAGTGGCGCCTTCGAGATCAGCGGCAGTGATGTCGCTGTCCCGGAGAAAGACCTGCTCCACACCGGGGGCAGCAGCCAGGAATGCTTCCTTCTGCTCCGGGGAGAGGACCAGGGCATTGATGATTTTTTCCATGGGAAAACCTCCTTGTTCTGCCGGACCGGCAGATGTTTGGGATGGGGGTGCTGTCCCGGGATTCCGGGGAGCAGCGCCCGTGCCGGACCGGAACGCTTCCTTCCGCCGGCTGACAGCATTATTATACCATGGAGCGCAGCGGAATGGTATAATTGGCCATTGGGACGGTAGCAGGCAAAGCCTGCGGATCGTCCGGCCGTAAAAATTAAGTATAATAGCTGCTTTGCAGCTATTATACCATGGAGCGCAGCGGAATGGTATAATTGGCCATTGGGACGAGTCGTCCGGCCATAAAAATTAAGTATAATAGCCGCCTTGAGGCTATTATAGCATGAAATAAAGTGGAATGGTAGAATCAGTCACGATTTCAGCTGCCCGCCGGGGAATTCTGTATCACGGGAGCGGAGCTGCTCTTGTGCGTCTGCCGGCGCCTTCGGGCAGCAGGAAAACGGACACGCGAAAAAGGCTGAAATTCAGCCGATACTGTGTGATACACTGTATTATCAGTAATTTCAACTTTAACTCGGAGACAAATAAACCGCATAAATAAAGGGTTTTCCGGCTGTTCAAAATTTATTTACAGGGAAATTTACTGCACACTATTGTGTTTTACACAGTAGTGTGTTATACTTCAGTCATGGAGGTGAGGAAGTGAACACACAGCTTCGAAAAGGTGTGATCGAGCTCTGTATCCTGGCGCTCATCGCCCAGAAGGATATGTATGGATACGACATTGTGCGTGCCATGGAAAAGTATACCGATATCAATGAGGGGACGGTATATCCCATTCTGCGGCGCCTGACCAAGGATGGTTACTTCGCCACCTATCTGGTGGAGAGTGACTCCGGCCCGGCCCGCAAATACTATACCATGACCGACCGGGGACGCATCTATCTGAAAAAGAACATACTCGACTGGGAGGAGATTATGCTGCTGGTCAATTCTATATTGAAAGGTGAGGGGAACGATGAACAGAAGTGAGTATATCGCACAGCTGACTGCGGCGCTGCGGGGAAAGCTGGCTTTTGATGAGATCGAAGATATTGTCCGGGACTACCAGGAGTTCTTTGACGAGGGAGTCCGGCAGGGCAAGAGTGAGGAACAGGTTGCAGCCGAACTGGGCAATCCCCGGGATGTGGCGCAGCAGATTCTTTCGGAGGAGCGGGAAACCCCTTCTTCGGGCACAGCCTCCAGTGAAGGCGGCTTCCGGGACAGCTTTACCCGGGGCGCGGAAAAGGTGGCAGACAGCGCCGATCAGTTTGCCAAGAAAGCCAATGCCTTTACCCGGCGCAAGATGGAGGAGCATGAACAGCGCAAGGCCCGCCGTCAGGAGGAACGGGCCAGCCGGGCTGTCTGGGAGGACAGCAGCCGCTATTCCCGGCGCTCCGGCTGTCTGGGAGCACTGCTCAAGCTGGCAGCCGCAGTGATTGCCGCTCCCTTTGCCCTAGCCTTCCTGATCTGCTGTCTGGTTGGTGTGATACTGGGCGTTGCCGGCATCGTTGCCGCCATCTGCGGATTTGTGGTACTGGGCATGGTGCTTCCGCTGATTCCGTTCACAGCCATTGCCTGCGCTGTGGCAGGACTCATCTTTGTGATCTTCTTCTGTATCACAGCGGTGATTGCGGTGTTCTGGCTGCTCAAGGCGGTGCTGGTGTTTATCCGGGATCTGCTCTTCGGACGGCGCATTGATGACGACTATTTCGACCGGGCGTTCCGGGTGAGCGAGGACCCCAATGCCGGCTGGCATTTCCGGTCTGACCCGGGGGCATCCGGCTCCTGGACCGCCCAGGACTCCGGCAGAACCGATTCGGACGAGGAAAATTGGAAGGGAGGCGATCAGGAATGATGAAGCGCGTTTTCAAGATCAGTCTGATCGTGACAGTTGTATCGCTGCTGATTACCCTGGTGCTGCTTCCGTTTGGTGTCCGCAGCATGCTGGATACCGCCAACAAGTGGGCAGAATACACCACCTATGAGGTGGAATATGAGCAGCCGGCAGAGGGGATTACCCAGGTGAATGTGAAGTTTACCGGACGGGAGTGGATGAGCTGCGGCGTGGAGCAGCAGAGCTCGGGTGAGAATATCACCCTCTCCACCAGCGGCCTGCAGCTCTATGACATCACCACCACTTCGGAAACCGATGGTACTGTCCTGAATCTCACCGTGGATTTCCAAGTGAAGCCGGAGTTTGAACAGCTTGCCTCCCTGGCCCGGGTCTCCAATATGATCCAGACCAATCTGAAGGTGCCGCTGGGCGTGGCAGTCAGCTTTGATGAGAGCAGCTGCCAGATTTCCAGCTATGTGTCCCAGGACGATCAGCACTGGGTTATGAACGGCTTCCACGACTATGCTCAGGAGCCGCTGACCTGGAACAGCACCATCCGGGAAGCACTTTACCAGTATGCTGTGGGCGCCTATACCCGTGCGGAATTCGATTCCGCCTTTGACCGGGCTGCCGCCGACATCCTGGCTGATGTGAACGATACTGTCCGCAACAGTGAGCGGGCTGCCGCCTCTGAGGCGACCCAGTGGGAGTATGCCGAGCCCATGGAGCCGGACTATGACAACGGCGAGAGCGCATACACCGAAGTCATCATTGATAAGGGCGAGGAGTACGGCTCCAAAACCCTGCCGGAGAACACCGCTGCACTGGTGGAGGCCTATCTCGATGCCGTACAGGAGTACCTGGCAGTATCGGTGGACTGCTGGTGTGCCATGAACTCCAATACGATCCCGGCGCTCAAGACGGTGGATACTTCACTGGATACCCTGCGCAGCCAGCGCACCGCCGCCCAGCAGAAGGTCACCGAGGCACGCCGGGCCCTGGCAGATGCCGTGGATGGCTGTGTCTACCACGAGTATATCTACTCGGCGCTGCAGCTGGGCTGATCTGCCCGGATTGAATTTGCCCCCCAATATCCCGCCCCCGGGCTTCCCACAGGAGGTTCGGGGGCATTTTTTATGCTTTGCCGCTCATTGACGGGGATGGAGCGCTTTGCTACAATAAAGGAAAGAGAACCAGAAAGGGGAGCGGATTCCATGACTACAATGCTGCTGATCAGTGTGATGTTGACTGCCGGACTGCTGAAGGAGAACCAGCCGGTACAGATGCCGGTGCAGGTAAGCTTCCCCAGCGGGAATATCTCGGTGCTCACTGCTCAGGCGGACGAGGGCTGGCTGGAGGTGGACCGCACCTGGCTGATTCCCCGGGAGGGCGAGGAGCCGCTGCGGGTCGGGCTGTACGGGATCTGGCAGCTGGAGGAGACACCGGAGGGAATGCAGGCCGCTTCTCTGGGACTGTGCGACGCGTTTGCCTTCCTGGAGGAAGGGGAGGAGCTGCAGAGCTTCCATGAGAGCGATACCACTGTGAATTATCCGTCGAAGAAGGTATCTGCCCAGACACGGCTGGCAGTGCGTTCCGAAGGGGACTACTGGGGGCCGGAGAGCCTTGGTTTCTCCTGGGAGCTGCCGCAGCTGACCCATACACAGGAGGGTGAGGCAGAATGAAGGAATACCGGATGCTGGAAACCCGGAAAGGGGAAGCGGAGGCACTGATGAACCGGATGGCCCGGGAGGGCTGGGACGTGGTGAGCGTCACCTACTGGAGCGCCTGGAAGCTCTGTCTGCTCATCACCTTTTCCCGGGAGCTCCCGCCGGAGAAAGGCGAGGAGGAACCGCGATGAAGAAACTGCTTCTGGGCCTTGGGATGCTGCTCTCCGGCACGGTGGGATTCACCGGCTGGTGCATGGCGGCAGTGATGAAGGTCGAGCCCGGGGCACGGAGCCAGATATTCGGCTGCCTTTACGGGACGGATTGGCTCCCGGTGCTGTTCTTTGCCGCCATGGCAGCTGCCGGCTTGGCGCTGGCTGTGCGGGAAGCCCGCCGGGACAGCTGATTTCCCTGCGTAAAACAGAACTCTCTCTGCCGGATGGCCTCTGCCTGATGGCAGGGGGAGTTTTTTCGGCTCTGTGAACAGTTGAATTTTTTGTAAAATCACCGGGTGTCCGGAAGAGGGGCTATATATCGGCGGTAAATTGTGGTATACTATACTTTACTGTGAATTTTTACGACGAGAACGGAACGGCCCGCAGACCGGGCTGATCCGATCCAAGGAGTGTGAAACAATGGCAATGAAACTGATCCGGACCCAGGCCGGGGACGGGATCTTCGTCAATCTTATAAAGGACGACCGCTTCAAGCATGACCGTATCGCGGTCAACTTCATTCTGCCGCTGGCCCGGGAAACTGCCACCGGCTATGCCCTGCTGCCCTTCCTGATGCAGCGCGGCTATGCAGGCTGCAGCGATTTCACTGCCTTTGCCCGGAAGCTGGACGAGCTCTACGGCGCCACCGTAGCGGGCAAGGTATCCAAGGCCGGCAATTATCAGATCATCACCCTGACCATCACCCATGTGGACGACCGCTACACCCTGAACGGCGAACCGCTTGCCGAGGAGTGTGCCCGTCTGCTGGCAGAGATCGTCACCATGCCCGCTATCGAAAATGGACGCTTTGATCCCGAGGCAGTCGCCACCGAAAAGAACTCCCTGGCGGACACCATTGCCGCTGAGGTCAACGACAAGCGCAGTTATGCGGTCACCCGCTGCACCGAGCTGCTCTTTGAAGGGGAGCCGCTGGCTGTCAAGCAGTACGGCTATGCCGAAGATGTGGACGCCATCACCCCTGAGAGCGCCGCTGCCTGCTATGAGGCCATGCTGTCCACCGCCGCGGTGGAGATCACCATGATCGGCCCCTCTGCGGGTGAGGCAGTGACCGGCATCTTCCGGGAGGCCTTCCAGAAGGCACTGGAGAACCGGAACCGTCAGCCCATTGACCCCGACTTCGAGATGGAGCAGAAGATCCCCACCGAAGTGCGCCGTGTCACCGAGGAGATGGATCTCACCCAGGGCAAGATGGTAATGGGCTTTTCGCTGCTTCCGGCAGAGGACAAGAAGGCTCAGGCTGTATCCCGGATCGCCACTGCCATCTATGGCAGTTCGCCCTTCTCCAAGCTGTTCATGAATGTGCGGGAAAAGCTGAGCCTGTGCTATTACTGTGCTTCCCGTACCATGGCAAGCTATGGCTATATGCTGGTGGACTGCGGCATTGAGTCCGCCAACCAGGAAAAGGCTGAGGCCGAGATCCTGCACCAGCTGGACGAGGTCTGCGCCGGCAACTTCACCGAAACCGAGATGGAAAATGCCCGTCTGGCGGTGGTCAACTCCCTGCGCACCGTGACTGACTCGCTCAGTGCCATGAGCTCCTGGCTGCTCAATGAGATCCTCCAGGGCGGCGACAGTGCTGATCCCACCGATGAGATCGAGCTCACCCAGGCAGTCACAGCCGAGGAAGTCCGGGATTATATGCGGTCGGCAAAGCTCAGCGTTGTATATCTGCTGGCCGGACCAGGGAAGGGAGAGTAAACTGCCATGAAGAAAGAAATCATTCGTTCCCAGCGGCTGGGAGAGGAGTATATCCGGGTGGAACACCCCTCGGGACTCACCATCCTGCTCTATCCCACTCCCAAGCTGGCTTCCACCTATGCACTGTTTGCCACCAAGTATGGCTCCATTGACAATAGCTTCCGCCGCAGTGATGAGTCGGAATTTGTAACGGTTCCCGAGGGCATTGCCCACTATCTGGAACACAAGATGTTCGACTGCAAGGACGGCGATGCCTTCTCCAAGTATGCCAAGACTGGCGCCAACGCCAATGCCTATACCTCCTTTGACAAGACTGCCTATCTCTTCTCCTGCACCGACCATTTTGAGGAGAGCCTGCGCATTCTGCTGGAGTTTGTCACCGAGCCCTATTTCACCGAGGCTTCGGTTGCCAAGGAACAGGGCATCATCGGGCAGGAGATCGGCATGTATGACGATGACCCCGACTGGCAGGTGTACTTCAATCTGCTCGGCGCGCTCTATCAGGAGCATCCGCTGCGCATCGACATCGCCGGTACCGTGGAGACCATCGCCAAAATCAACGCCGATCTGCTCTACCGCTGCTATGACTGCTTCTATAACCTGCACAACATGGTGCTGTCGGTAGCGGGCAACTTCGATCCGGACGCCGCTCTGCGTCTCTGCGATGAGATCCTTCAGCCGGCAGCTCCCATCACGGTGGAGCGTGCCCATGTCTCCGAACCGGAGGCAGTGCGCACCCATCGGGTGGATGTGTCCATGCCGGTAGCCACCACCATGTTCCAGGTGGGCTTCAAGGGCGTTTCGGCGGACGAAAAGACCAACTATGAAAACCAGATCATCGACGAGGTCATCAATGAGATTGTCGCCGGTGAAGGTTCTGCCCTTTACAGAGAACTGTACGACCAGGGTCTCATCAACAACACCTTCGGTACCGAAGTGATGTGCGGACGGGACTATATGGCGCTCATCTTCGGAGGCGAGTCCAAGGACCCGGATAAGGTCTATGAGGCCATCTGCCGGGAGTTTGACCGCCTCAAGACAGAGGACGTATCCGCCGCTGACTTCGAACGGTGCAAGAAGGCGCTGTATGGCAAGTATATCGGCATCTTCAGCAGTTCCAGCTCCATTGCCACGGTGATGATGGAAACCCACTTCTTCGGACTGGGTGCCTTTGATGTGCTGGAGGTGCTCTCCGGCCTGACACTGGAACAGCTGGAAGCCCGGCTGCGGGAAAATGTGGACACTGCCCGGAGTGCGCTGTCCATTGTCCGTCCCATGGCCTGACGGGAGGAAACTGCTTTGGTTACAACTGTTTCGTTCCCGGGACTGGGACTGGAATTCGAACTGAACCGGGTGGCTTTTTCCATCGGCGGGTTCAATGTCTACTGGTATGGCCTGCTCATCGGCATCGGCTTCATGCTGGCAGGCACCTATGCGCTGCTCAATGCCCGGAAGGTGGGCGTGGACAGCGACCGCCTCATCGATGTGGTGATGGTGGGTCTGGTCTGCGGCGTCATCGGCGCGCGGCTTTACTATGTGATCTTCGATTGGGAGACCTTCCAGGGCGACCTCTCCAAGATCTTTGATATCCGGCAGGGCGGCCTTGCCATTTACGGCGGCATCCTGGCGGGTATGGCAGGCGGCATCATCATGGCAAAGATCCGGAAGGTCCGGGTGCGTCCCGCCATGGATCTGGCAGCAGCCGGATTCCTGATCGGACAGGGCATCGGACGCTGGGGCAACTTTGTGAATGTGGAGGCGTTCGGTTCCAATACCAACTCCATCCTCGGCATGACCGGCCCCAAGGTGGTGGGGTATCTCACCCAGGTCAAGAATTCCGGAGCCGCCTGGGCCCAGAATATTGACCCGCACATGCCGGTGCATCCCACCTTCCTGTATGAGTCGGTGTGGTGCCTGACCGGATTTCTGATCATTGCTCTCTGGCTGATGCGCCGCCGCAAGTATGACGGACAGGTGTTCCTGTTCTACACCGCCTGGTACGGCCTGGGACGGTTCTTCATCGAAGGCCTGCGCACTGACAGCCTGATGTGGGGCCCGGTACGGGTATCCCAGGCGCTGGCTCTGGTGGCTTTTGTGACAGCGACTGCCCTGCTCATCTGGCTGGGCCAGAAGAAGAAAAAGCTGGGGGAGGACTTCCTGCCCCTGTACATCAATACACCGGAGGGACAGGCGGTAGCAGCCGGAACCTTCTATCAGAAGGCGCCGGCGCCGGAGATCCATACAGAGCAGCCGGCAGAACAGCCCGAGAAGCCCTCTGAGCCGGAGCAGCCAGCTGCTGCCCCGGAGGAGGAGAACCGGGCTGAGTAAGCAGAAACACAGGGAAGGAGCCAGAGAAAAAATGGCACAGATCTTAGACGGAAAACTGGTGGCCCAGAAGACCCGGGAGCGGCTGCGCCGGGAGGTGGCAGAGCTGGCAGAAGAGGGAATCGTTCCGGGACTGGCAGTGGTGCTGGTGGGAAATGATGTGGGCAGCCAGGTGTATGTCCGCAACAAGACCCGGGCCTGTGAGGAGCTGGGCATCCGCTCCTGGCAGTACAATCTCCCGGAGGACACCGCCCAGGCCGCGCTGCTGGAGCTCATCGAGAAGCTCAACGCCGATCCGGAGGTGCATGGCATTCTGGTGCAGTCCCCGCTGCCGGCGCAGATCGATGAATCGCTGGTGACCAACTACATCCGCCCCGAAAAGGATGTGGACGCGTTTCATCCGTTCAATGTGGGACGGATCATGCTGGGGGACTATACCTATCTGCCCTGTACTCCGGCAGGCATCATGGAGATCCTGCGGGAATACGGCATCGATCCGGCAGGGAAGCACTGTGTGGTGGTAGGGCGCAGCCATATTGTCGGGCGTCCCATGTCCATGCTCATGCTCCATGCCAACGCCACTGTTACCATCTGCCACTCCCATACCCGGGACCTGGCCTCCCATACCCGCCAGGCGGACATCCTGGTGGCAGCGGTGGGCCGGGAGCGGTTCATCACCGCCGATATGGTCAAGGAGGGCGCTGTGGTCATCGATGTGGGTATGAACCGGGACGCTGAGGGTAAACTCTGCGGCGATGTGGACTTCGCCGGAGTGGAACCGAAGGTTTCGGCGATCACACCGGTGCCGGGCGGGGTAGGACCCATGACGATTACCGAGCTTTTGCAGAATACCGTAACAGCGGCGAAAATTTTGAGCAAAAAAGCCGAAAATCCCTCTTGACATCGGATTTTGGGAATGATAAAATAATTTTACCGCATGCCCCGGGCTATAAGTGCGCCTTGCAACAAGGGCCGCCCCATGCAGCGAGTTTTTAGAAAGAGGCAGGTGCCTGGAACAATGTACGCTATCATCGAGACTGGTGGAAAGCAGTATCGCGTATCGGAAGGCGATATTCTTTTCATCGAGAAGCTGAACGCTGAAGCAGATTCCACTGTTGAGTTCGACAGAGTAATCGCTGCCGGCAACGATGGTGACCTCAAGTTTGGTACACCCACCATTGAGGGAGCCAAGGTTACAGCTAAGGTAATCAAGAACGGCAAGTCTAAGAAGATCACCGTCTTCACCTATCGCGCCAAGAAGGATTCGAAGCGCAAGATGGGTCACAGACAGCCCTATACCAAGGTTCAGATTGAGTCCATCTCTCTGTAAGCCATGATTACCGCTGTATTTGCCTGTGCAGCCGATGCCGTCGCGGCAGTTACCGTATCGGGACACGCCGGTTATGCTCCCGCAGGGGAGGATATCGTGTGTGCGTCGGTATCTTCAGCCGTACAGCTCACTGCCAATGCTTTGACCGAGATCCTCGGTACCAAAGCGCAGGTAAAAGTGTCGGAAAACTCTGTGAAAATCGTACCGGCACAGGGGGACAGCCGTTCCCAGGATTTCCTTCGGGCCTTGCAGCTCCATCTGGAACTGCTTGCGGAGGATTATCCCGGTACAGTGAAAGTAACGATTTCGGAGGTGTAGAAAATGCTGAAGCTGAATATGCAGTTCTTTGCTCATAAGAAGGGTGTTGGTTCCACCAAGAACGGCCGTGATTCCGAATCCAAGCGGCTGGGTGTGAAGCGTGCCGATGGTCAGTTCGTACTGGCCGGCAACATCCTGGTTCGTCAGAGAGGCACTCATATCTATCCCGGTCAGGGCGTAGGTAAGGGTTCTGACGATACCCTGTTCGCCACTCAGGACGGTGTAGTACGTTTTGAGCGCGTTGGCAAGGATAAGAAGAAGGTTTCGATCTATCCGGTTGCTGACTAATTGGCGTCCGCAAAACTGAAAACTTGGAGCTGGTACAGACCGGCTCTTGGGAGATGGGGCAGAGAATGGCAACAGTTCTTTGCCCTGTTTTCTGTATATACGCCCGGAAAGCGGGCAGGTTTTTTAACGGGAAGTTCATTTTTTGCGCCCCACAGACCTATGGAGGGACAACAAAGATGTTTGTAGATATCAGTAAAATCAAGATCCGTGCCGGTAAGGGCGGCGATGGTTCGGTGCATTTCCACCGGGAGAAGTATGTGGCAGCCGGCGGCCCCGATGGCGGTGACGGCGGCAAGGGCGGCGATGTGGTATTCCAGGTGGACCAGAACCTCTCCACCCTCATCGACTTCAAGTACAAGACCAAGTATGCCGCAGAGGACGGTCAGCCCGGCGCCGGCAAGAACTGCTTCGGACGGGACGGCAAGGACATCATTATCAAGGTGCCGCTGGGCACTGTCATCAAGGACGCCAATACCGGACGCATCATGGCGGATATGTCCACCCTGGAGCCGGTAGTGCTGGCAAAGGGAGGCCGCGGCGGCTGGGGCAACAGCCATTTTGCCACCCCTACCCGGCAGATCCCCCGGTTTGCCAAGCCCGGCCTGCCCGGTGAGGAATATGAGGTCACCCTGGAGCTCAAGCTGCTGGCAGATGTAGGCCTGGTAGGCTTCCCCAATGTGGGCAAGTCCACCCTGATCTCGGTGGTATCCTCTGCCAAGCCCAAAATCGCCAACTATCACTTCACCACCCTCACTCCGGTGCTGGGCGTTGTCAAGATGGGCGAGGGCAACAGCTTTGTCATGGCGGACATTCCCGGCCTGATCGAAGGCGCCAGCGAGGGTGTCGGCCTGGGCCATGAGTTCCTGCGCCATGTGGACCGCTGCCGCCTCATTGTCCATGTGGTGGATGTGTCCGGCATCGAGGGCCGTGATCCGGAAGAGGACTATGCCATCATCAACCGGGAGCTGCGTGGCTTCTCGGAGGATCTGGCAGAGCGTCCGCAGATCGTGGCGGGCAGTAAGATCGACCTTGCCACCCCGGAACAGATCGAGTCCTTCCGTGCCTTTGTGGAGGAGCAGGGCCTGGAGTTCTATCCCATTTCGGCAGCCACCCATCAGGGCGTGGACGAGCTGATGCAGGCTGTGTCCCGGAAGCTGGCTGATCTGCCGCCCATCCGCTCCTATGAGCCGGAGCCGGTGCCGCTGGAGGAGCAGGTTGTCAAGGCCGGCAACGAGTTCTCGGTACACGAGGAGGACGGCGTTTATACCGTCGAGGCCGATTGGCTGGGTCAGGTACTGGGCAGCGTCAATATGGACGACTACGAGAGCCTGCAGTACTTCCAGCGTGTGCTCATCAACTCGGGCATCATTGCCGAGCTGGAGCGTATGGGCATCCAGGAGGGCGATACTGTGCGCATCCTGGACTTCGAGTTCGACTTTATCCATTGATGGGAGCATAGCATGGACGATATTTTTGATCCCGGACTGCTCCGGGAAAATCCCCGGCAGATGAGTGCCGCTACCCTGGCTTTTCTCGGGGACGCAGTCTATGAGCTGCTGGCCCGGCAGAAGCTGGCAGTGACCACCATTCCCGCCGGGAAGCTGCACCGCATGGCAATCGGCATGGTCTGTGCCGGGGCACAGTCCCAGGCCTATGAAGTGCTGGAACCGCTGCTCACTGAGGAGGAGCTGGCTGTCCTCAAGCGGGGACGCAATACCCACCCCTCCCATACGGCAAAAAACGCCAAAGTAGCGGATTACCGCCGGGCCACCGGTGTGGAAGCGCTGTTCGGTTATCTGTGGCTGTGCGGGCGCACCGCCCGGCTCCGGGAGCTGTTCGACGCGGTCTGTGCCGCGGCAGAGTCCGCCTCTGCCGCCCCTGCCCAGGCAGAATAGGAAAACCGCCCGGTATCCGGTTTGCATGCCGGATTCGGGCGGTTTTTTGATATGGTGTATAGGAGAGGAATCAAAGGGGTTTGTTACTTCTTGTTTTCCATGGTGGGTTCCTTGGGCTCACAGCCGGGCTTTTCCTTCTTCTGCTCGGGCTGGGCGGGGTTCTTCTTCTGCTTGTCCTTCATCTGGTTTCACCTCCCTCATTGCACTGATAGTATTTGGCAGCTCATCGTTTTTTATACATGAAACCGAGGTTTTTTATGGCAAAGATCATCCGACCCAATCTGGTCAATACCGTGCGTTCCTCTGAAATTTCCGCCTGGCTCCGCTGGGGGGCGCTGTTTGCAGTGCTGCTGGCTGGGGCAGTGGGACTGCTGCTTGCAAAGCAGTATCTTCCGGCGGCAGTCTGTATCCTGATCCTGCCCATCGCCTTGCCTCTGGCAAAGAAGCAGATTGGCGTGATCCGGGCCGGGGCGGACGGCGAGGCTGAGACCCTCCGTCTGCTTCGGAAGCTGCCGGCGGACTGGACGGTGATTCCCGATGCGGTCATTGAGTACCGGGGGCACCGCAGCCAGACCGACTATATCCTGATTGCGCCCACCGGAGTGCTGATCCTGGAGGCAAAGAATGTCTCAGGCAAGGTGACCGGGCGGGCCGAGGACCGGGAACTCTCCCAGTATAAGCCCTCCCGGGGCGGACGCCCGGCAGAACAGAAACGGATGTACAACCCGCTTCTGCAGGTCAAGGGGCACCAGACCACCCTCCAGAATATCCTTCGGGCTGCGGGGCTATCTGTGCCGGTGCGCACAGCGGTCTATTTTGCCAACCCCAACGCGGAGGTGCATATAGACGGCGGAGTGAATGTGTTCACTGTCCACGACAGCCAGTCCCTGGATCAGTCCATGCGGCGGCTGCTGGGAAATGGGGAAAGGGTGGACACCGCAGCGGTGATCCGGGCAGTAAAGCAGTCCTTTTCCAAGTAAATAAGGCCGGCCTTTCCGGGGATCTGACCGGGAGGGCCGGTTTTCTTTTTTGGGAGCAGAAATGAAATCCGGCTTCTCAATTCCTGCAGAATGTGGTACAATGGCAGAGGAAAATTGTATCTGCTGCCGGACAGCGGGTAAAGAGGAGATGTTTGCAAATGGAAGAACTGAAGGCCTATATCCAGGAAACCCTGCCGGAACTCAAGGAACTGATCGTGGAGCTGTGCGGGATTCCGGCGCCGTCCCATCATGAGGAAAAGCGGGCGGAATTCTGCCGGGACTGGCTGCTGCGGAATGGTGCTTCGCCGGAGCAGGTGCACATCGATGAGGCGCTCAATGTGGTCTGTGAAGTACCAGGCGAAACCGATGAGGTGATCGTGTTCATGGCGCATACCGATACGGTGTTCCCGGATCTGGAGCCCCTGCCTTACCATGAGGAAAACGGACGGATGTTCTGCCCGGGCATCGGCGACGACACCGCCAATCTGGCTGTGCTGCTGATGCTGGCAAAGTATGTGCTCACCCGGGGTCTGCGTTCGAAGTATACTGTAATCTTTGCAGCCAACTCCTGTGAGGAGGGCCTCGGCAACCTCAAGGGCAGCTTCCAGCTCATGAAGGACTATGGCAGCCGCACTGTGGAGGTCACCTCTTTTGACGGCTATTACAGCGGCATCGCCAATGACGCAGTGGGCTCCACCCGGTATGAGGTGACAGTGCGCACTGAGGGCGGACACAGCTTCGGCAACTTCGGCAACCGCAATGCCATCCATCAGCTTGCCCGCATTATCAATGACCTCTACGGCATCGAGGTGCCCACCAAGGCCAAGACCACTTACAATGTGGGCATGATCCAGGGCGGCACGTCGGTGAATACCATTGCCCAGGATGCGTCCATGCTCTATGAGTACCGTTCGGAGGATCTGAGCTGTCAGGAGGAGATGCGCCGGCAGTTTGAGGGCATTATTGAAACCTACCGGGCCGGTGGCCTGGACATCGAAGTCAAAGTGCTGGGCAACCGTCCCTGTGCCGGGGAGATCGACCGGGAGCGTCAGCAGGCCCTGACTGAGGAGCTCACCGCGCTGATCCTGCGGCACAGCGGGGAGGAGCCGGTGGTTTCCGCTTCCTCCACCGACTGCAATGTTCCGCTTTCGATGGGCATCAATGCCATCTGCTTTGGTGTCTGCCTGGGCGGCGGCGCTCATACCCGGGGTGAGTGGATCGATGAAAAGAGCCTGCCGGTGGGTTATACCATTGCGGGAGAATACCTGCTGCGGCGGTTCTGATACCGGCTTTGGATAGAAAAACGGCGTTTCTTTGGGAAGGAACGCCGTTTTTTGCTGCCGGAGTGATTGTCAGTCCGGGAAAACTATGATATAATACAAAACTGTATGCGGCTTTTTGAGCCTTTTCACAAATATGACTGTTAAAAAGGAGAATTTTCGGTTTGATTACTGTTACCGATCTGGGCCTCAGCTTTGGCACCGATAAGCTGTTCAGCCATGTCGATCTCAAATTTGTTCCGGGTAACTGCTACGGCGTCATCGGAGCCAACGGTGCAGGCAAGTCCACTTTTCTGAAGATCCTCTCGGGAGAACTGGAACCCACCAGCGGTTCGGTGGAGATCCCGGCCGACACCCGGATGTCGGTGATGAAGCAGGACCATTTCCAGTATGATGAATACACAGTACTGGATACCGTCATCATGGGCAACAAGCGCCTGTATGACATTATGAAGGAAAAGGATGCCCTCTATATGAAGGAGGACTTCTCCGAAGCGGACGGTGAAAAGGCCGCCGAACTGGAAGGCGAATTTGCCGAGCTGGGCGGCTGGGACGCTGAAACCGAAGCGGCACAGCTGCTGCAGGGTCTGGGACTGGGCAATGATCTGCTGTACAGCCAGATGTCCTCGCTCAAGGCGGACGACAAGATCAAGGTGCTGCTGGCGCAGGCGCTGTTCGGCCATCCGCAGATCATTCTGCTGGACGAGCCTACCAACCATCTGGATGTAAGCGCCATCCACTGGCTGGAGGATTTCCTCTATGACTTTGTGGGCACTGTGATCGTGGTATCCCATGACCGTCACTTCCTCAACAATGTCTGCACCCATATCGTGGATATTGACTACGGCAAGATCAAGATGTATGTGGGCAACTACGACTTCTGGTATGAGTCCAGCCGTCTGGTGCAGCAGATGATCAAGGATCAGAATAAGAAGAACGAAGAGAAGATCAAGGAACTGCAGACCTTTATCCAGAGGTTCTCGGCGAACAAGTCCAAGTCCCGGCAGGCTACTTCCCGCCGGAAGCTGCTGGATAAGCTCACCGTAGAGGAGATGCCTGCTTCGTCCCGCCGGTACCCCTGGGTATCCTTCAAGGCGGAGCGGGAAGTGGGTAAGGAAGTGCTGGCTGTGGAGAACCTTTCTGCGGTACAGGACGGCGTGACTCTCTTTGAGAATCTCAACTTCCGGGTAGGCCGGGAGGACAAGATAGCCATCGTATCGGAAAACGAAATGGCAGTTACCGCCCTGTTCAAGATCCTCACCGGGGAGGAGGAGCCGGCTTCGGGCAGCTTCAAGTGGGGAATCAGCACCAGCCAGTCCTATTTCCCCAAGGACAACAATGAGTTCTTTGACGGCTGCGACCTCAACCTCATCGAATGGCTGCGGCAGTATTCCACCGACGACCATGAGAGCTATCTCCGGGGCTTCCTGGGACGGATGCTCTTCTCGGGTGATGAGCCGCTCAAGCCGGTGAAGGTGCTCTCGGGCGGTGAGAAGGTGCGCTGCATGCTCTCCCGCATGATGCTGTCCAGCGCCAATGTGCTGCTGCTTGACCAGCCCACCAACCACCTGGATCTGGAGTCCATCACCGCCCTCAACAACGGCCTGATCGACTTCAAGGGCGTTATCCTCTTTGCCACCCATGACCATCAGTTCATGCAGACAGTGGCAAACCGTGTGATCGAGCTGACCCCGAACGGCTGCATCGACCGCATGGGTACCTACGAGGACTACCTGGCATTCAAGGGCCTGGAGGTCTGAGAATCCGCTTGACAGTTCCGGCGCCCCGCTCTATGATGGAGACAGGAACAGAATCGCCATAAAGAAAAGAGCAGGACTTGTTCCTGCTCTTTTTTGTTTGGAGGGAAGATGGATGAAACGAATGGTTTTGCTGGCGCTGATGCTGGCAGTGCTGTGTGCCGGCTGCACCCTGGAAAACGGGACACCGGAGCCGGGATCTGAGACGGAACAGTCTGTTTCACAGGAGGAAGTGTCCGAATCCGGGCCGACCGAAACCGAGCTGGAAGAGGCGGCCCGGCTGGAGATCCTGATGAAAGAGGTGCTCTGCTATGAGTGCTCTCATGGGGGTGCTCCGTATGAATATGGGCAGCCGGGATTCATCGCCTGGGATTTCGGGGAGGTTTATCTGGACCTGACCAGCAACCGGGAGGAGCCGGCGGAGGAACAGAACGCCCTGATCCAGACAATATCTGAAGCGTGGTTCGGCTGTCCGGGGGAGCAGAAGGCAAAGTATGGGTTCACCAGCGCCTACTTTGTCGGAGAGCCCCGGGTAAAGGCGCAGGACTATCAGTTTTCCGATGACCGGGCAGAGGTGACTGTATCCCGCAGCTGGAAGGGGCAGAAGCTCTATGATGCCCGTTATACCTTTGTGGCGGAACCGGCCCCGGAGGGATTGGAGGGCACCTGTGCTGAAAAGCTCATCGACAACGGGAAAATCTGGCGGTTCGACCGTGTGGAGTGGCTTGGGAATGAGCATGAGGGAGAGTTTATCGAGATCTCCACTGCAGAGGAGCTGCTCGACATGGCGCAAAAGATCAACAGCGGCGATCAGGAGGCAGCGCACGGGAATTACCGCCTGACCCAGGACATCGACCTGACCGGCGTGGAATGGGAACCCATCGGTAGTCCGGGCCTTGCACTGATTCTTGAGCGGGAGCGGATGTATGGCGTGGTGAATACCCAGGGGTTCCAGGGCGTCTTTGATGGCGCGGGACATCGGATCACCGGCCTGGAATACAGCACTGAAACACGGGAAGCCGGATTCTTTGGCTGCATTGCCCCCAATGCAGAGGTCTGGGATCTCACGGTGGAAGGCACGGTTCTGAGCGCACCGGCGGATTACTGGGATTTAGGCCATGACACAGCGGCAGCAGGAGGCTTTGCGGCAGCTGTGGTCAATGGAGCCAAAGTGGAAAACTGCCACTTTATCGGAAGTGTGGACGGATATGGGACAGTGGGAGGCTTCGTAGGGCTTCTGAAAAATGATCCGGGCGCTTATAAACTGGATCTTGCAGAGCCAGTCATCAAAGACTGTACCTTCCAGGGAGAAGTGACAGCCACCTGTTATTCCGGCGGATTTGTCGGGGCGACAGAAGCTGACATCGAGGGCTGCTCTGCCCAGGGGACTCTCACCATTCGCCCTGGTGAGGGAGGTGAAGTAGCTTATAATATAGGCGGATTCGTGGGTGGCCTGGACGGAAAGATTGTATCCTGTCACTGTGGTATGAAAATCGAGTTTGTGCTCCGGGACCCCAACCGGATGGGCAATTTTGCAGGAATCATCTCCATCGGCGGAGTATACAGCTCTACGATGGATAAAGAACTCATCAATCCCGAATGGTATATGGTGGGATACCAGGAGATGCTGCATCTGCCCATGGAGGTGGAACCAGTCTGAGGCAAATAAAAAAGGAAGGGTCATCGCCCTTCCTTTTTTCATGACATCATGCCTCAGTCGTCGGTTTCCGAGTCATATTCCAGCACGGCGCCGGTGGAGCCGCTGATCTTGACTTCATATTCGGTATTGCCGGAACGCATCTCTACCTCATATTCGTTGT
>ERZ857521.665-NODE-665-length-48888-cov-3.430365_pt1 | contig 48888 bp, 51 predicted proteins | sample MGYA00519701_ERZ857521 | MGnify/ENA primary metagenome ERZ857521 (study PRJEB31778, sample SAMEA3449346) | human gut metagenome | biome: human gut; feature: human-associated habitat; material: faeces | place: United Kingdom | collected 2010/2012 ...
CCCACCTTTTCACGCAGCTGGTTGATAAAGATCGCCGTGCACTGGCTGCGGTTCATGACGCCGGCCAGCTTCCGCATGGCCTCCTCCTGTGCCCGGCGCTTCCGCTCCTTCTCCATGGAGTAGTCCCCCATCTTGCCTTTCAGGATCTTCTCCGCAGCCTCCAGAGGGTCAAGCATCTCCTTCTTGTGGGCCAGGACCTCATCATAGGCCGCCTTGGCGTTCACGCGCATCGGCTCCCAATAGTCCTTCACCTTCTTCTGCATCTTCTTGACTGCCTTCGTGAGATCGCCGGCCGCAGCGTATTCGGCGTCATTGGTGACAGCCACACTGCTGGCCTGCTTTTCAATCAGGCTGGCCTCCTGGGTCAAGGTGTCCTCCGGTGAATCGAGGACGAGGGCGTTGCTGCCTACGATTGCGAGGTTTTCGTTCATTTGCTACACATCCTTCCTTAATAATCTGTAACTTTACGATACAACACCTACCGCCTAAGTCAATGGAATTTCGTATTTTAGTAACATTTTTTCGCAATCTTCATTTAGAGGATTCGATATAGTCGTAGACCGTCTTCAGCGCCCCAAAGACCCGCCACCGGTTCACATCGTTCGCCGGGTAGTCTCGAATCGAATAGATTCCGTCTTTCTTGAGGTGCAGAATTCTCTTCCTCTGGACCCTGATTCCCATGTCGGCCAGGGCCTGGGCGTATGCTTCAAGCTGTACCCCGCAGGTCATATCGCTGATGACGTAGGTGCTCTTGTAGTCTACCAGCGTCAGTTCGTCGCCGATGTAGGCGACCAAGTCGGCAGTCCCGCCATATCGCATCAACCGGTGGCAGATCCTGACCTCGGAGCCGACCACCTCCGGCCTGAATTCATCCCACCAGGCCCGGAAGGCGTTGAAGTAGCCGATGTGCTCCGGCGGTATATCCTCAATCTCGAACTTGATCCAGTTCTCAATGCTGTTGTGGACCGCCGTTCCCTTGTCTGCCGCCCTATCCATCGTTCTCTCGCTGATACCAGCGTATTTTGCCTTGCTCAGAGGCCCCAGGATCGCAGACACGCTCGGTATCACCAAGCCGTCGAGCCTGTATGTATGCGTGGCGTCATCGAACTCCAGGCCCTCCACAACCGGGATCTCCAGCACCTTATCCGTCGTATCCATCGTAGATGTCCTCCTTGATCGCCATTTTCCAATCGTGGCCCGCCATGGTCACCAGTTCGCAGTACGGGAACTCATCAATGCACTCTTCGCAGTAGATACTCCCGTCCAAGGTCCCGAACTCCTCCCCCGGTTCAATCACTCTTCCGCAGGCTCCGCATTTTATGATGTGGTCGGGCAGAACGGTATCCCATTCCCCGCCAAGCAGCGGGACCAGCTCGCAGTATGGCATATCTTCGATGCACTCAGCACAGTAGTCCAGGCCATCAATCCTGGCGTATTCGTACCCCGGTGTAACAGATTCCCCGCAGCGGGCGCAGGTGGTTACAGCCGGAGGGTCAGGCGCATTTGGGCACACACTCAAACAGTGGGTGTGTCTGCAAACCTGGCACATTCGTTCAACCTCCCTTGCGCATTGATAACGGATCTGGTCACGAAGTCCCGAAGTTCATTCTCGAACAGAATCGGAACGTAGCCCTGCCCCTTTCCGTTCTGCCTTGCCTTTTGCTCCGTGTATTGAAGAATCTCGCAAACGTCTTTGTGGCGGAAGGTCCACCCCATTTTCGCTTCCACTCCGACCACAATGCGCCGGATTTCATCGGAACTCATTGTGAGACCACCTCCGCCCACTTTGCCTCCAGTTCCATGACGTGGCGGCTGTAACCGCTACTGGTGAGGCCCTGGCTGAAGTAGTGGTTGTAGGCGCCCGTCTCCCCGCAGTTGTAGCAGACAAGGGCCTTGTGCCAATCACCGTATTTGCCATACAGATCTCCGAGCATATAGATGCCGGAGTGCAGATTCTGGAGTGGGTCTTCCAGGTTGGTTACCCCGATTTCCTGGAACAGCCAGGATTTATTGATGCTGTTGATCTGCATATAACCGTAGCAACTTCCGTTCTCTGCGTCTGGCCGGAAGGAGCTTTCGGCCTCTATCACAGCCAGAGCCACGGAATAAGGCACCCCGTACTCCTCACACCAGCCCAAAACCTGGGCTTGTGTGTCGTGATTCAGCGGGACCGCATCGGACTGATATGACGGAGCTTCTTCCTCCGTTTCCATCAGGGCCTCCGTAGCGACCACATCTTTTTTGACCGTCATCTTCATCTCGGCTTCCTCGCTGAACCATAGCGGGAGCACTTCCACGGTCTGCTCCTTTTCACTTCCGGGGGCAACCGCTCCAAAGGAAGGGGCATCGTCAGCCTCGTCTGCCGCCCAGCTCGCAGTCAGGAGTACAACGACTAAAATTCCAAGTACGGCGGTAATCCGAATCCGGTGCCGTCTGGCTCTCAGTTTTCGTCTCTCCACTCTTGTCACAACGCTATCTCCTTTCGGTGTGTTCTCCGCGGGATCAATCATCATCTCCGACATCTCCGCCGTTCAGTGCAATCTTCCCGATAGTCTTCAGCTCACTGATAGTCTTTGCCAAATCATCCAGATAGTCCAGAATCTCCCGCAACTCCGGCTTTTCATCTTCTGTGATCCTGCCGTCCTCCGCAATATCGAGCAGAGAATCTTTTATCTCCTCCAGTTCATCGACCTTCAGGCTCTTCAATAGCTTGACGGTTACCCGGTCAATCCCCAGCAGTTTATCAGATAGAGACTGCCGGCAGCCAATCGGGCACTCATGCAGACAGTAGTAGTTCAGGAGCTGAGGAGCGTTGTACCGGTCCGCCATCAGAACCGCCTTATCCACGGGCATACACTTCGTCAGGCCCAACTCCGCATCTGCCAGAGCGGATACCGACATTCCGAGGCTTTCGGCTGCCCCTTCCCGGCTACTTAGCCTGTCGTCATATTCAGCGGCCCGTTTCCTTGCTTCATACCATGGATTACCGACCGCTTTCCTGGCTTCACGCCCCATTTTTTTCACCTCCGAATTGTCCTATAATTACCGCAGAAGCAAAAAATGTTACCAATCGGAAATATTTGGGCATAAAAATACCGCCCCACTTAATTTGCGGAACCAATCGGCAACTCTCCATCAAACAGAAAGTCATTCATCTGCGCCGGCGTAAGCTCCAGCAGCTTTGTGACCTTGACTTTCTCCTTGTCGGTAAACCGAATGACACCACTCTCCTTTTTTCGGTAGGTGGCAACCGATATACCAAGGTTATCAGCCATATACTGTTGCTTATATCCCAGCCTAGCCCGGGCTCCTTTGATTTCAAGCGGTTTCATTTAGTTCACCTCCCCGTCTTTTTTATTTTGGGGGTTTATTACCATAGTATTATCTTATATTACCATATGGAAATTGTCAATATATTTTAGGTCAATGTTAATATTTTTTGTTGCAGTACCGCCCAAAAAGATATAAAATGTAATCCACAATCGGTAACAAAAATTAGCACTTCGGAAAGGGGTCAAACTATGGATTATATTCTGTTCAGAGAGCACATGAGGCAGCTTTGCGAATCTACAGGAAAGCCGCTCAGGGAAATTGCCGAAGGACTGAAGATTTCGGCTCCGACTCTCTCTCGCTATTTGACTGGTGATCGGCTGCCCGAGATCACCTATCTTGTCAAAGTGGCCGAGCATTTTCATGTCTCTCTCGATTGGCTGGTTGGTCTGAGCGGGGACAAGTATGAACTCATGCCCCCGGAGCTTCAGGAAGTCGCTTCTCTCTATGGTGCCGCCAACGCCGATGACAAGCGTGTTGTACAGGCTGTTCTGCAAAAATACAGGCTGGAGGAAAAAGCTGATGATGGCAAACAATCGAGTGGAGACAACTCTGCACAGTAACAATCTAATGGGTAGCCTTGAGCTTCTGTATCCGGTGCCAACCAGGGATCATCCCAAGCTATCCTCTCTCATCTGCATTGGGCAGGACCTCACGGTTGACTGCGGCTTCTGTTGCATTGAGGTCTCAGGCATCTTCCTTTCGTCGGCGGGCGACTTGGCCTTTGTTCTGTCCCGGTCTTATCCGGCCCTTTCTGTGTATCATTTCATCTCGGAAATGAAGACCCGATCCTTCGATGATCTGGATTCTTTCGCCTCCGAGTTCACCTACCAAGTATCCGGGCAGGCATATCGTATCATCGACCTCATGGCACAGCGGGGCTATCTCTCCTTCTCTGACGCCGGGAAACTCTCGGATGAGATTGACCGAAACTTGAGCAACGAGCATTTCTTCGTGTTCTGCGCTGGAGATCGGGGTGATTCGGTTGAGTAAACAGAGCAATGCTGTTCTGTACGGCAGGGTCGCCACGAAAGAACAAATTTCCGAATCGCCCAAGTTCCGCTTCGCAGCGGCCTATATCCGGGTATCAACGGACGACCAAGATGAGTTGTCTCCAGAGAGCCAACTGGATGAAATCAGGAAGTATGCCAAACGCGAAGGCATCATTCTTCTGGAAGACTGCATCTATATTGAAGAGCCAATCTCTGGCCGTAAAGCCAAAAACCGGCCAAAGTTTCAAGAAATGATCGCCAGGGCTAAAGAAAGCGATTGTCCGTTCTCCGTCATACTCCTCTGGAAGTTCGCCCGTTTTGCCAGAAATCAAGAGGAAAGCATCTTCTACAAGTCGATTCTCCGCTCCAAATGCAAGGTCGATGTGGTCAGCATCACGGAACCCCTGATTGCTGGTCCCTTTGGCAAGCTGATTGAGCGAATCATCGAATGGATGGACGAATTCTACTCCATCCGCTTGAGCCAGGAAGTAAAGCGCAGCATGAGGGTCAACGCCGAGAGGGGTAAGCGGCAGTGTACCGCCTCATTCGGATACAGGCTCGACGAAAGCGACAAAATGGTTCCAGATCCGGCGGAGGCCGACTATGTCCGCCGGATCTTCGACGAGTTCATTGCCGGCAAGGGTCTTTTCCCCATAGCAAAGGAGATGAACGCTCTCGGTGTCAAGACCCATCGGGGCAATCCATTCGAGAACCGGACCGTCGAGTATATCATTCGGAACCCGGTCTACATTGGGAAGCTGCGTTGGAACCCGGAGGGGCGCACCAGGCGGGATTTCTTCAACGAGAATATTATCATAGCAGACGGCGACCACGAGCCAATCATAGATTTGGACACCTGGGAAGCCGCCCAGCGCCGTATGGACGAAGTCAAGTCTCAGTGGGGCTACAAGGCTCGCCCCAGTACAGAGCTGAAGCATTGGATGTCCGGCATTGTCCGGTGCAGCGCCTGCGGCGCTACTCTCGTCTTTGCTAAACCCCACTACTTCAAGTGCGGCAACTACACCAAAGGCCGCTGCACCCACACCCAGCACATCCGGGTCGATCTCCTAGAAGACGCCATCATCTCCCGCCTGGGGCAAGATGCCACCAGTTCCACAGGCATCATATATGATATAACCTACACCAATGCCAGCGAGGGCCGGGATTTAGTCCACCTGGAGGCCGCCCTTCGGATTCTGGAATCAAAAAAGGAGCGCCTACAAGAAGCGTATCTTGCAGGCGTCATTGAACTGGATGATTTTTCAAAGGCAAAGAAAGCCTTAGAGGAAAACATGGCTCAGACAGCTAAGGAGCTGGAGGAGCGAAAGTCCAACTCTGACGAGGAAATCACCAGGGCGGCCATCAAGGGTGCCATATCAACTGCTCTGGAAACGCTCCGGTCCTCCACAGCCACCACCGTGGAAAAGAATAACGCTGCCCGGTCAGTCATTGAGAACTGTGTATTCGACAAGGACAGCTACACCCTTGCGATAACCTATCGCATTATTTTGTGACCCATTTTATAGGCTATTGGAGTACGGCGGTCCCGACGGGGAGCTGGGCGCTTCCATGCGCTATCTGTCCCAGCGCTACTCTATGCCTTATGCCGAGGCAAAGGGACTGCTCACCGACATCGGTACTGAGGAACTGGGCCATATGGAGATGGTGGCTGCCATCGTCCATCAGCTGACCCGGAACCTCACTGACGAGGAGGTACGGAACTCCCCGTCCTTTGCCCCCTATTTTGTAGACCACACCACCGGCGTCTATCCCACGGCAGCTTCGGGCTTTCCCTGGAGCGCCGGCTCTATCCAGTCCACGGGCGACGTCATCGCTGACCTTACAGAGGACCTGGCAGCAGATGGTGCAATGGCGTAAGGCCAACATCTCTTAAAATGTATCAAACTCCCTGATTCCACTTTTTTGTGCGGAATCAGGGAGTTTTTATTCCATATCATAACAGTTTAGACCGCAGATGTGGCATTTACACCTCAGTTAATCCCGTCTCTGACAAAAGAAGATCCCAATTTTTCTGGATCACATCACGATTTTCCATTACAGTCTCGGCCGTACGATCCCGCATTGCCTCTTTGGCCATACTGCAGGACCGTCGAATCAATTCAAACCACTGTGACAGATTTAGGGCACAGGGGTTGCCACAGTTAGGGGGCAACAAAAACTTCACCGCATTTCCGCTGCTCCCAACGATATCAGAAATAAACAGCATTTTTTCTCGCTTCAACTTTGCATTTAGTTTCTGACGCTCTTGCTCTGCCACCGGCAAGAAAAGTTCATCTGGTGTTCTGGTCAGAGAAAGATAGGCATCGATCAACAGGTTCTTTATGGCAACCGGTACCGCTGTGGAAACCAAATGCCGCAGATCATATCCATCCAGATACATTCGCTCCGCAATTTTAGCCAGTGAATCGTCCCTTCCCCCGGCAGTAAAGAATTGAGTGAGACAAAAACCAGGTACTGGAATTCCCCTTGCTGTACATACATCCGAGATAATGTGCCCTATATAATAGAATACAGCCAGATACTTTTCCTGTTCGGGTACTTCTTTCGGCGAGAGGAGCACCCGAAGACGACCTTCCTCATCAATACACGTTGTGGTCCCGCACAGAATATCTGCCACGGCAAAAAAGAGTCCCCAAAAGGGGTCATGGGCAAAACTTCTCAGCCTGTGATTATTAGGATTCATTACCCCCTTTTGGAGAGACAGATCATACGGCACCTTACAGACATCGGAAAACCATTGAAGGATTGGAATCAACTCTCCATCTGCCGTTTTTCCGATTTTTCGGAGCGCGGCGGTCAGCAAACTCCCATCAAAACGTTCTCCGCCCCGATAAATCTTTACCACTTCCGGAGTCCCCACAAAAATCACATCGATCACAATCGATGCAATTCCGGCCAAGGAGGCAATCACATATTCTTCACTCCGGAGTTTTGGAAATACTCTGTCCGTATGGGAAAAGTCACAGATTGCCTGGTCTATATATACATCTATTTCTGACGTCTGGCCGTCAGAAAGCTCTGGCAAGCGGATCTCTGCTCCTGTTTCTTCCGCCAATTGATTGATTCCCACAATCAGTGCATTGATTGTCTCCCGTTCCTCCCGCCTCTCTTTCTCCAGGTCAGTGCAGGCTTTTTTTGTCTGATCTACATCGGATTGGATGAGGGACAAATCTTTTTGAAACTGAATGATCGATTTTTCCTTGGAGTCCTCATAGCTGTGATCATTCTTCTCCTTCATATTCCGCCCCTATCTCATAAGAAGACTTAAAAACTGCCATGTCTTGGTACGATTTTTGCAAATAGTTCAATGTTTTTTTCATATTTTTTATGGTATCTTTCTTTTCTTCGTCTTCCTTCTTCAACTTCTCTATTTCTCTCTGCAATTTATGAATTTCTCGACGCAGGTTCTCCATCACGGCCTGGGCACTCTGCACATCCTTTTGTGCATTGAGAATAATTTCTTTCAAGACAACTTCCAGCTTAGCGGCCTGACTCAGCGCAAAAGAGGGCATGGACTTTGCCAGTATGCTCACTGTCGATACTGCCGCTCCGCCGCCCGCAGCCCCAAGAAGCGCTCCTCCACCAACAATTGCCACAACGCCGCCTACCGCAATTGCACCGCCTCCCGCCATTGCCAGACAGGCCGATGTCAACGCCGCTCCGGTCACCCCCGCAAAGTTAGACCCAAACAGCGCAACAGCAACAGGTCCCGCAAATATGCCTGCGGTAGCAGCCGCGGCGGCCGAAATTGCCACAACCGATACCGCCCCCAGCGCCACTTTCTGCATTTTGCCTGAAAGCTTATTGATGGTCTTTTGATACGTCTTTTTGAATCGGTCTACAAAAACCGGATCCATCAGGCCAGAGGACTTAGCCAGACTTTTTAGAAACGCCGTCTGATCGGAGTAATGCAGTTTCTGATAGTGCTTATCCGCGTCTTTTGTCTCTCCCAGCGGCGTATATGCACGAAAAAGCGTTCCTTCGAGCATAATGAGATAGAACCATGTCTGATTGATACTGCTACTTGCCTCATTCGCGACGGTGTCCAGTAGTTCCTCATAAGTGTAGAAAGTAATCTCATCGTCCATCGTAGCCTGAAGACAGGCGGACCAATGCTCCAGCCAATGTTCTTTGTAAATAATATCTTTCTGGTTGGAGTTGATGTCCCTCTTTGTCAACAGATATTCCAACGAATACAAGATCTTGATCTGCTGTTTGGTGAGACCAAACATTTCAACTGTGCTGCGTACTTCATTTTCCATAATTCTCGACTCCTCTTTCTATTTTTATAGGATTTCAACGAATGCTCCCTGGCTTTTCATCCACATATCGATCCCCTTTCCAAATACCTCTGCCCGGATCTCATACGTTCCGTCCCGCTCGCCGACGATCTCCGCTGTGGGCAGCCGGTCTAGGACAGCCTCCACCGACGGCCCTTTATACAGAAAATGGACTGTTCGCAGCCTCCCTCCGTACATGAATTGGACCCGCTTTCGAAATTCCCCCTCTGAAAAGCGCTGACCATATGGGACGGTGAAGTGTTCCGATTGTACCTGGATCTGTTCCAGACGGTCCACCCGATAAATGGTAGGATAGGGGTCCTCCGGATATTCAAATTCCTGATTTCGGTCCACATTTTTCAAAAATGCCGCCAAATAAAAGTAGAACTCAGAGCACATCAGGCCCACTGGTTGGAGCCGGCGGTGCTTCTTTTCTCCTGTCTGAGTTCGATAATCCGCCTGGATCTCTGAGCGGCTTTGAATGGCCTGCCCCAGGGTCCATAGAATGTCTACCAGCGGTTTTCCGTGGCGGGGCTCCACATAAAAATGGCGCTCGTTGGAAATAATCTCCTGGAGCTTTTCCCGCTCCGGCGGCCGCATACCATGAACCAGGAGTTTATCCAGAATCTGATCCATCTCCCGCTTTGACAGCGACCGGCTTTCCAAGAGAATCTTGCAAACTGCCAGCATTTCTCCACAAGAGAGAAACGCGCCCTCACCCTCGGACAGCCGGTAGCAGTTCTGCCCCAGATCATAGTGAATCTCCAAAGGCGGGGTCTGCTCCGCAAAAAAGTTCCGAAGCTGTTCAATATCCCGCTGAATGCTGCGCTCAGACACGCCAAAGACTTGCGCGGCCTCTTTTTTCTGAATGCTCCCCCGGTTGACCAACTGATCATACAGAGATAGGAGGCGGAATCCTTTTTCCTCTGCCATTTCTCTCCCCCCTTCTCCATTATACCGACCGGGTTAGACGGAAACTGTCCATGAGAAGAAAAAAGCTCCTGTTTCTTATCCCTAATTCTACCCTAAAAGTTCCTCCATTTCAACACTTAAAGTTTATTTATAACAGGAACTCTCCGGAATAAACTGAATAAAACTACTGGGGGGCACAATATGGACTGGACGGCAATCGGAAGCAGAATACGAAAGCAGCGGGAATATCTTGGCTACACCAGAGAACAGTTTGCCGAACTGCTAGAGGTCACACCGAAATTTTGTTCGGACATTGAACTCGGTGTCAAAGGGATGTCTGTTCCGACCCTCTGCAAAATATCTTCCACGCTCCGCCTGACCACAGATTATATTCTATTTGGCAGAGCAGAGGTCCAGGCCGACGATCCGATCTCTCTTCTCCTCCATAGTTGTACAAATACAGAGCGGGAGTATGCCGAAAGTCTGCTGAAAACCTTTCTTTTGGCCATGAATACAAAAAAAGATTCGCCTTAGCCGGCGAATCTTTTTGCTTTCCGATAAAACGTGCTGGGTGACAAGTTCAGCTTTCTCATGGCCTCTGCTGCTGTTAGCTCTCCCGCCCGCCACCGCCGTATCACTGCGTCCAGACCTGGCGGCTCAATGGGTTTTCGCCCCTTGTATCGGCCCTGACCTTTTGCAGCCGCGATTCCCTCTCGCTGCCGCTGGAGGATGTATTCCCGTTCCAGTTCCGCCACCGCACCAAAGACGGTCAGCATAAACTTTCCAGTGGGTGTCGTAGTGTCGATCGCCTCCTTTTGGGATATGAACTCCACTCCTTTGCCTGTAAGGCGCTCTACCAATTCGAGCAGATCGCGGGTGTTCCGAGCAAACCGGCTGATCGACTCGACAATAACGGTATCCCCCCTTCGCACATACTCCATCATTTTCTGCAGTTCCGGTCTCTGTGCATTTTTCCCACTGGCCCGATCGATGTAGAGCTCATCCACGCCCAGGCGTTCCATCAGAATCTCCTGGCGAATCGTATTCTGCTCTTGTGTGCTCACTCTGATATAGCCAATTCTCATTGTTCATTCCCTTTCTCTTGTCAAGTTTACAGTTCTTTGGTATACCAAAATTGATTCACAACGATGAGGTGCTGCTATATGAAGCCTCTTGATCGTGATACCCACATCCTGGAGCATATTGTCTCCTATTGTCAGCAGATTGAAGAGACCGTTGCCCGTTTTGGCAACGATGGCTCTATTTTTTCCTCAGATCCTATTTATCGAAACGCAGCCGCTCTCTGTATCCTGCAGAGAAGGTTTGAATATTTCTCAAAAGGGTCGGTTTCCAAATTGTCACATGCCAAATCTCAGAAACCGACCCTTTTGAGATACATAATCCGTGTGCCACTAGGGTATGCCCTATTGGCACACGGTTTTGGTTTATTCAGGTAGGATCAGCAGACTTCCGCTGATGTTCAGGAACTGCTCTGGTCGCTGGAAGATGCTCATATATCTCTGAATCTGTTCCTCAGTCAGGGAAGCAAAGCTGTCCCCGGCCAGTCCGCACACAAAGAAAGGGCCGGCGATCATATCATAGACCGTCCCATCTTCCGTTCGCAGGGCTCGATTCAGGGGCAGCTTCAGCAGCTTTCCTTCCTCGTGACACACAAGGGCGGCAGAATCCTGAAAGGGATAAACTGCTTGGATTGGGCCGCCCACCACCTGCTGCATTGCCTTCAGACCCTGTGAGATTTCTCTTACAGAGGGCACTTTTCCTGGCTCCACCACTAGAATTTTCATGCGCTTTTTCTCACCATAATTCTCTGCCATATAGAGCATCCTCCAACTCTTCGGGCGTAAATCCTTCCTGGTACAGCTGATCAATGTCCTCCGGTGTGTATCCAAAGGCGGCAGCCACTGACTTGATTTCCTCCAGGTAAGGGTCCGCTTCTTCCGTCTTTTCTCCAAACCTGCGCCAACTGCTGTACGGATACCATCCCGGCCATCGCCAGGAGGAAAACAATTTACTGTCGTCAAACTCTCCGTAGGAGATATGTCCGTCCTCATCGATTTTCAAAATCCCTCCGCTCTGAATTGAGACCGGCATCGGTTTTCCAAACGGCAGACGCAGACGCCGCAGCACCCGGTTCAGAATCTCCTCAGTAGACGCATACAGGTAAAGTCCCACACTTGGGTAGTGGTAGAGACACATGGGGTTGTCCCCCTTGATGAAGTACAGCTCATTCTTAGGCCCCAGCAGCGTGACGGTGTAGGAGCCCTCCAGCTGTTCAGCCATCCACCGGAGGCTGTCAAAGTTCAGCGCTCCCTCCCGCTCCAGGAGCTGGACCGCCACATAGCTGTCCGTCTCTATCCTGGTCCTGGGCAGCCGCAGCTTTTTCCGCAGCGACCGGTCGTTCTGGATCACCCCGTTGTGGGCCAGAGCAAAGGGGCCCTCCTTGACACGGCCCAGAAATGGGTGGTTGTTGTAGTTACGTTTTTCACTTCCCTGGGTAGTCATGCGGGTGTGCCCCATCACCACCCAGGCATCCCCGGGAATCCTCCAATGCATGGCATGGGCGGGCCGTGGACGCTTGTAGATGTGGAGCTGTCCCCGGCTGTGGTAGGCGATTCCGGCGGCATCCGTTCCCCGTACCTCGCAAGCTGTGGAGAGAATGGTGAGAATCCGGTTTCTCTCCCCTTTGGACAGGCTGTGGCCGTAGTCGATCAGACCGAATAGGCAGCACATGTTACAGCTCCTCCTCTCCATTTACCGGCTCATTCACATATAGGCGGCGTTCTTTCAAATACTGCACCAACTCCGGGGTCTGACAGCCAGAGACAAAAGTGGTCTAGGACATAGCCTTCAGCTCCTCGTCAGACAGAAAAATCGCCACATCGCAGATTCGTTCAATGAGCTGCAATGTGGCGATCAAGGTGTTGTATTTTAAGGTACCCCGGAAAATCCGAAACTTGATGGTACTGTCGTTCTGGAGATTGACACAGGTATAGCGGCTTCTATTGGCCCCCTTCTTGGCGTGGTCCAGGATGTCCTTGGGATATTCTTTGTAGCCGTATCGGGCCGCCCAGTGCTCCAGCTGGCGCGGTGTCCGGCGGCTGAACTTCAGCAGTTCCTCCCAGTGCTTCTCAAAGAAGTAGAGCACCCGGGCAATGGCGCTATCCTGCTCCTGATGGGTCTCACCGAAGGCGGCGCGGCTCACATGGACATGGAGCCCGCAGGTCCCGACCTGATGGCTCCGGTACCCCATGGAGACCGCCTCCCGCAGGATCTCACTCCAGGGCATGTTCTTCTGGTGGAACTCCAGGGCCATGGGATGGGTCACGATCTCAAATCCGTCATTCAAAGAGCCGTCGTGCTTACAGTAGACCAGTTCCCGATCCCCGTTGGCCAAGTCCAGAATCTCCTGGGCATTCTCGCTGCACTCTCCCGCTCCATCAATCTCCAGCTCCACCCCAAAATAACGGGGGCCTTTGCCGTAAAAGATCGGGTCAGGCTTGTAGTAGTAATCCTGGATAGCCTTGTGGTCAGCGGAGCGGGAGTAACAGTCGCGGCACAGGGGCTCCTCGTTGCCCACATCGTCCCAGGCGTAGAAGACGCGGGCGTTAGGAATCAGCGCTCCACAGCGGGTGCAGTTGGTATAGAGCCGCTCATAGTAGCTTTGGCAGAGGGGCGTATCGGAGTCACCGGCGTTGTTGTCGCTCCAGATTCGTTCTCCGCAGACGGAACAGGTTTCCGTCTCTTGCTCCAGGCAGTCCGGGCAGAGGTCCTGGTCGTCGAACTCCCGCCGCTGGTCCAGATCGTACTCACCGCCGCAGACGACACATGTAAAAGTTTCTCCTGTCATGGTTCTTCGTCCTCCTGCTTGATCACATAGTCGATGGCCGCGCACAGCAGGGCTGCCGCAGCCGCCAGAAGAACCCCGAGCAGTTTCTCTCGGGCCTCCTGGCGGTCATCCTGATTCACCCCACGGTGGTGCAGACTTGCCGGAACAGTTGATTCACCAGTTCCACGATGACGGCGCGAATGACGGATAAAAGCGTTTTCAGCATGGTTTCCCTCTCCTTTCCAACGTAAAATGAAAAAAGCCGGAAGCTGTGATCGAGGCGTAAACCTCAGCAGTTTCCGGCTTTCTATTGAAATGATATATTTTTGAAGGGGACAGGAAAAGCAAACAGGGTGCAACAGGGGAATAATACAAAAAGGGGGAATTCATATGTACCGTGATTCACTCGACTACGCCCAGGACCGGTTCACAAACGTCCTGGAATCCTGCGCCGTCCTTACTCCGGCTGAAGTAATGGAAGTTCTTGGAATTGGGAAAAATAGTGTCTATACACTCTTGAATTCCGGGAAGCTCCGTGGATTTCGGATTGGAAGAAGCTGGAGGATTTCAGCAGAGGCACTGGAGGAATTCATTGCAAAATAAATCGCTAAATCGACTGATATTTTTAAAAAATATTATTTAATAGATTTAGTGCGTATAATCAGTCTCGTTTCAACCACCTTTATCAAAAAAACGCGCCGGCATTCTCTTCAGGAAGTGCCGGCGCGTTTTTTCTTATTTAGCCGTGAACCCGAGCGGTAAGAGCTTGTGTCTTGCTCCATCTTCTGCAGTGCAACGTGCACGATTTTATGAGCCAAAAATTTCTCCGACAAAATTTGGGCGCGGATTTTCAGGACGGATACTTTTTCAGAACTCCCCACCTTGGTTCGAATCTCAAAAGAGCGGCGGGTCTGATTGTCTCGCTGTACTGTCTCCAGAAAACCTGCCTTCTCCATCAACAGTTCCCAGCTCCGTTTTGTAAGTTTTTGATCTTCTGCAAACAGATTTTTTAGCTCAGGAAAATAGGAATTTTTTAGCAAGAACATTCGTTCCCTCGGGTCGTACCAGAGGCAAACAGTTTCCCTATCACTACCTTTCCCACGAACACGGGCATATCGATTTTCGGAAATCAGTTTTTTCAAGTATGCCTCTAGGACATCCCGAACTGGAAACTCCGGCTGGAACTGCTGCCACTCTCTCAGGAGTGCACGTTCCAACTGTGCGAGCATAGGTCCTCGCTCCTCCTTCGGAGCGCACAACCGTAAGAAATGCCGATATGCTGCCAAAAGATAAGTAACCTTTTTCTGCGATTCCACATCCAGGTCGTATTTTTTTACATCCTCCACTACGTCCTCGTAAAGGTGTTTGAGCGTATGCCGTTCTACCGAAACTTCTCTCTGAGCAGCCCGGATTTTTTTATAGGCCTGCCGGAAAAGATGACGGAACTCTTCCTCCAGGTGATTTATTTGAGCGATTCGATCAGATTCCCCGTCTCTTGTTTCATCTCTGGCATCCTCGACATCTGTAAAAACAAGCTCCTCCAGTGATTCTGATCGTAATATCTCAGGCTTTCGATACCAATCCTCAGGGGTATCACCTGAGAAGGCAAAATCGTGCCTATCGGCTGCCGCCATGAGATCATGAACGAGACGCTCAATGATTTTGGATGACTTTTGGGAGACAATCTTTTGCATGGCCGTCCAGTTGTCGATGGACCTACCGCACAGCTTCACTGTGAAGTACGCCAAAAGCGGCTGCAAAAAGGGCTCTGCAGGGAATTTTGCTGCCGCTGGGATGGTAAGAGACAGGCACAACTTTTGGGCCGAGACTTCCACAGAAGGTTTTCTGCCCACCCACAATACACCGGCCTTCTGAAGGATCTTCGCCTCAAATTCGGACATCGAAATATCCTTACGTACCATTTTCTCTGTGGCTTGAAAGATCTTTACCCCATCTACAATCTGGAAACGCGGCGGAAGTTTAGGGACGATATCACAGCACAACTTTGCCAGCTGGGTTGCTTTGTCCAGGTCCATGCAGGAAACACAAATTGCAAGCTGTTCAGAAAAATGTTTTTTTACTTGCAGATACGGCGTCGACCGGTCCAGTCGATGGAACTGGGGAAAAAACGGCTTCAGGACCGAGAACAACGTAAAGCCCAGCAGTATGGCTGCAATATCCCCTGCATTCGATTGAAGCAAACTTTTGAGGCGGTTCCATGCCTGATCCTTCGCTTCGGTCAATTCGGGTCCTAATATTGTATACGGACATCCTAAATAGTAGGCGATTCCCTCCTTTGTAAACTGCCAGACTGGAATGGGCCCCATTCCCCAACACCGAACCAGAAAATTATTGAAGAGAACTTTGTTAATCCGCGCTACCTGCTGTTTTGGAAAGGGAAAAACCGGAACTCCTATACTGCCTGACTGGTGTTCTGTGCTGCACCTAAGAATCCGACCGGATCTATCAGTTTCGATCAAAGAGAGGCGTGTATTTGAGGCCCCATTTAACGTCCAGCTCTCCGCCAAAATATATCGAAACTTGAGGGCTTCCGGCGCCATGGAATACTTTCTGCATTCAATATCGATTGGTTTAAGGAACCAAATACTCTTTTTCTCTTCTTGATGTTTTTTGGGGGGATTCTTAAACCATTTGACGCGCTGTTTGCCCCGTTTGTTATGATACGAACATTTGCAGATACAAATACTGGAGACCGCATTCGCCAAATATGAGCTCTTGGAGGATGGCCGGTAAAGAGTAATATTGTTTCGGGAGAGGCGAATCAAAAGTTCTTTGCCGCAATCTTCCCAAAAACTTTCCGCCAGCTCTCTGTCTTCTTGCGATATGGGCGTCACCACGTCTCCTGCACCTCCTTTGCCCTCTTAGGTTTCCTAGGGCTTATAAAAAATTATACCAGCCCAACACAGTCCATAACGGGTTCCCCAGGGAATGCTCACTGCACAGAAATATTGCGGGCATTCCCCGCTTGCGGAAATCGTACCAAACAAGGAGTGAAATGAACTCACAATGAAAAAAAGAAAACCAATCCTGGTCTATCTTACATCGGATGAACTGCAACACATCACCGAATCGGCCAAGAATGTTGGGATGGATCGCTCTGCTTATATCCGGCACCGGTGCCTCCATGAGAATCCCAATCAGGAGTCCATCAGCCGCAACCTAGCGCAGCTCCTCTGCGACTTGGCGAACACGGCACAGGAGCTGGACTGTGGCAAGGAGCTTCTGGGGCGACTCAGCAGCTTGGAGGAACTGCTTTGGCAATCTATCGGGTAATCCATCGGCCAGAAAAATACCACGATTGGAATGCGATCCGAGATTTACTTCAATATGTCACCTCTCCCAAAAAGGCAAAGAACGGACTTATCTTTGGCGGAGCTCTCTTTCCGAACATTGCAGCATACTCTATGGAGGGACTCTGCCGGGCGTTCGATAAGACAGAGGGACTTCTGCTCCGGCACTCGATTCTCAGCTTCTCCCCAGAAGAGAGGATCGATGCCTGGGACGCAGCGGACATCGCAACCCGAGCCATCCGCTATTACGAACAGCAGTACCAGATCTTAGCAGCTGTACATGAAGACAGACCTCATATTCATATCCATTTCGTGATGAACACCCTCAACTACCGCACAGGGAAGAAGTATCCCGGAGATCGAGCTGATTACTATGGCTTCCTGGCATACCTTGGTAAAATTTTAAAACCCTATGGACTAAAGGTCAAGCTAGAAAAATAATCAAATATCATCCTATTAGAGAAACAGCAATCATAAAATGACTGAGAAAGGAGCACACCCTTTATGAATCGACTTCCTCTCCCTACCCCATCCTGCCGGAGCGTATTCCGGAAATCCGAGACTCCCCTGACGGCGGAACGATACACCAAGATCTGGATCCAGCTGATCAACCAGATGGAGCGCTCCAGCTCCATCGCTGCAGGGCTCCAGTAACAGCCACAAAAGCGGTCTCTTGACGAGCATTGTCAGGGGGCCGCATTTTTTATAGGAGCGATGTCCAATGTCCAAAGCCGCAATCTACTGCCGTCTGTCGGAAGAAGACCGGAATAAGGCCTCCGCCGAGGACGACAGTGCCAGCATACAAAACCAGAAGTCCATGCTTCTACAGTACGCCATACAGCAGGGCTGGGAAGTATTTCACATTTACAGCGACGATGACTACACAGGTTCTGACCGAAACCGTCCGGAGTTTAGCCGCCTTCTAGCGGATGCTCAGGCCCATAAATTTGATATCATCCTCTGCAAAACTCAGTCCCGCTTTACCCGTGAGCTGGAACTGGTAGAAAAATACATACACGGTCTTTTCCCGCTGTGGGGAATCCGTTTCGTCAGCATTGTGGACAATGCGGATACCGACAACAAGGGGAACAAAAAATCCCGCCAGATCAATGGTCTGGTAAACGAATGGTATCTGGAGGACATGTCCGACAATATTCGCAGCGTCCTCACCAATCGCCGGGAACAGGGCTTTCATATTGGCGCCTTCGCCCTCTACGGATACCAGAAGGACCCGGCTCAGAAGGGCCATCTGATCATTGACCCAGAGGCCGCCGCAGTCGTGCGCCGGGTCTTTACCTTGTTTTCACAAGGATACGGAAAAACGGCCATCGCCCGAATTCTGAATGAGGATGGGATCCCCAATCCCACCGAGTATAAGCGCCAGAAAGGATTGCGGTACCAATCTCCCCCTGGAAAAACAGGAACGCTGTGGAAATATCCTGCCATCTCCCACATGCTGACCAATGAGATCTACATCGGCAACATGGTCCAGGGGCGGTACGGCAGTGTATCTTATAAAAGCAAACAGAACAAGCCCCGCCCCAAAGATCAGTGGATCCGGGTCGAACACACTCACGAGGCAATCATCGACCAGGACCTATGGGAGCGGGTTCAGGCCTTAATAAACGAAAAGACAAAACCCTTTACAGGTGGGTCGATTGGGCTCTTTGCCAAAAAGGTTCGCTGCGCCAATTGCGGATACACTATGCGCTCCACGAAAAACCGCGGGCGGCACTATCTCCAGTGCTCCAACCGGCGCGTTTCAAAAGAGGCCTGTACCGGCGCATTTATTTCCGTGGAAAAGCTGGAACGCATCGTGGTCCAGGAATTGAACCGGCTTTCCGCGCAGTATTTGGATCAAGATAAGCTGGAACGAAACCTGGAGTTTTCCAGCTCTCTCCTGGCTCAAAGACAGAAGGTGCTGGATCAACGTTCCAAATATCAGGCACAGCATGAGGAGTTCCAGACGGGCCTGCGAGAGCTCTATCTGGATAAGGTACGGGGAATTCTGTCCGAGTCGGATTTTCTCAGTCTCTCCCAGGACTTCTCCAAGGAAAAGGAACTGCTCGAGGGAAAAATCGCGGAAACCAACCGTCGGCTGGAAGAACTGGACGCCCGGATTGCCGCCGGGGACAACCGCCGGGAACTGGTCCAGCGTTACACTAATCTGGAGCACCTGACCCGTGAAATGGTGGAGGCCCTCATTGACTATATTTTAGTGGGAAAACGCCAGCCTGGCGAAAATGATCCGCCGGTTGAAATACATTGGAATTTCTAAATTAGAGATAAATATTCGCCTAGGAAAAGAAACTCATGTTTCTTTTCCTAGGCTTTTAATCAAACGATTTTCTCGCTTCATGGAGACCCACATAACAATACTCATCTATCCTCTTCTTCCAGAAGTTGAAGTTCAAAGGGAAATTCGAAACATTCTTCCGCTTCTGTATTTCTATATACCTCCTCTGATACCGTGATCAGCTGAATTCCTTCAAAATCGTTTACCTTTCTTTTGGGATCGCCAGAAACTTTCATTTCAAACCCCTGCTCGTTAGGGGCAGAAAAAACCATAACTGCTCCTGCCGCAGAGTCAGTTTCACATATCCGCTTCCACAAGAGATCCCGAATCCTGGAATTGACCCTTCCGACAAATACCCCAGGTTTCAACTCTAGAAACCACCGAGTCAGTTCTCCACGCACGCTCTCCGGAGCAGAATCCATTGCAATCACTGTCATAGAAGGTCCCTTTCCGCAGCATAGTTTTTTCCTCCGTTGATTGTATCCTGGCGGTCATCCCACAGGGAGCCTACAGTTGGACCGTTGACCATTTCTTCCTCTACTGTCTCCTGGAAAATCCATTCCAGATCTTGAGCAATTCGAGACAAGATACGTGCATTTGCAAAATATGCCCGGCAAGTTAGTCGAATCCGCTTTTTTTGCGGCTCACCCTGTTTCATTTTCTGGATTGCTTCAAATGCAGCCGGAATGGTTGTCTCCGCTTTATATAAATCTGCAACGTCATATACAAACGAGAGCTGCTTTCCTGTATGAATAAATCCCAGTCCTGGTGAGTAGCCCAATGAAACAATAGCAGCATGGCACAGACCATAGAGCAGAGCATTAGCCTCAGACAGCGCTTGATTGACTGGGTCTGCCTGATCCCACTCCTCTGTTTTGTACGAACGTTTTTTCCAGCGAACTCCAGTTGTCCTCGCTGCTAGTTCATAGGCCTTCCGAACCCGAATTCCTTCCATTCCCCGCAGTTGTTGTAACGTCAATCCCTCCGTTTTTAAGTTCGAAAACCGAATCTGATACATCCTTTTTGCCACTTCCAGATGCCGCTCTGCGTCCATACATGCTTTTGCCTGGACCAACAGATTCTTCGCACTTCTAGTCTCCCCTACTCCCGCAGCATAAAACCGCTCGGCATGTTCTCCACACCAAATCGCCATACATCCGTTATTACAAATCGCCCGAATCGCTGCATGGGTCACACTGGTTCCCGGTCCTAGCAACAAGCATGTCATGCCGGCAATTGGGATGGGTGTCCGCCCCTGCTTCTGAATTGCTACAATCGCAGTGTCGTTCTGCTCAATGACAGCATGTTCTAAATATAAATAACTGATGCTGTCTTTCAATTTAGGCAATTCCTGTAAGTTCTTCAACAATATTCCCTCCCTGCATTGAAAATCTTCAGTTTCCAGACGACGGATAGACGTGCCCACTCTTCACATGCGTGGGGTTTACTCAATATAGAGTGGCAGGTCACCGGCACTGATCGGTCCATCTCCACGTACGTGAGGTTTACGTCATGGATAATGTCTATCTTGATACGTATTACGGTCCATCCCCACACATGTGGGGTTTACTCCTCCATGTTGCAGTCACGGGCAGCGTTCTGCGGTCCATCCCCACGTGCGCGGGGTTTACGGCCTGCTCAAAGGTGGTCTTGTCATCCACCATCAGTCCATCCCCACGCACGTAGGGTTTACGATCCCGAATGGCCATGCAGGCTGCGGCAAGACCGGTCCATCCCCACATGCGTGGGGTTTACGAGGGATTCAAGCTAGACGACACCCCCCACTACGGTTCATCCCCACGTGCGTGGGGTTTACCGTTGAGTAACGCCGAGATATGTTGCGATTGCCGGTCCATCCCCACATACGTGGGGTTTACGTCGAAGAACCGCCGCACCGCCAGCCACCGATCCGGTCCATCCCCACATACGTGGGGTTTACTGCTTCGCCGGAAGCGTCCACTCGACCCGGGCCGGTCCATCCCCACATACGTGGGGTTTACTCTGGAGCCGCCCCTCTACCACAGCCTGCTGGCCGGTCCATCCCCACATACGTGGGGTTTACTCATTGATCTGATCTACCAGCTCCTCCATGTCCGGTCCATCCCCACATACGTGGGGTTTACCTCAAGTGAGAGCCGCGTGACCAAAATCCCATCGGTCCATCCCCACATACGTGGGGTTTACAAGAGGGTTCTTGGTGATATTGGTTGCGCCCCCGGTCCATCCCCACATACGTGGGGTTTACTTCTCGATTCCCTACAGAGGGAATCACAATAACGGTCCATCCCCACATACGTGGGGTTTACGGCAAAGGATGTGGGCACAAACGGACAAATGACCGGTCCATCCCCACATACGTGGGGTTTACGCCACCCGCGCAGATGTAAACGAGGCCATTGCCGGTCCATCCCCACATACGTGGGGTTTACACTGAAATAAAATCAAAAATTTCGCGCGCAAGCAGTAAAACAGCACTTTTACCAGCGGAAAAATTCAAAATTTTATTTCTAGTAAAAATCAAGAGCTCAGCAGCAGCATTCCAAGTCCATACGATTTTCCGGGACCAATTCCCTCCCGGACTGCATTTTGAAATAGCACTGCATCTGTAATTTGGAGCGTTCCCTGATAGTGATATTGATCCAGATACATCCGGCCGCCCCGCGCTGGCACATGACGGCCAGTCAGCTGGCTGCCCTCCAACTCCTGACAACTCAGTAGCCGAAACCCATTCTGCTCTCCTTTCCTGGTTAGCCATGTACAGCGTTCTTCCAGAGTCCTGAGAATCCGGCGCTGGCTGTTTTTCCCGTTCTTCTGCGCCACCTTTTTTGTAGGCGATGCCAGCAGATCAAATCTCCAAATCTGCCCCTCCTGCATGGCATTCAGCCAGGGCGTCAGATCCCGCTCCCCAGAAAAATGCATACCCGGCAACAGGCGTTCCCGATTCGCAGGCCGATTGGAATAGAGATAGATTGCCAGTGCGTACCTGTCCTCACGGACCCGATAGATTACGCCCGAGCTTTTCCGATCACTCTCAAAAAGCCCCATAATCATTTGATGAAGCTGCTGGCAGTCGCCCAATGCCTGCCGGATACCACGCTGCTGAGGAATCAAGTCAATTTTCGTCAGATACATCTTGTCCCTCCCTGGTGATAACCCCTCGATAGACGGTTCGAAGGCCAAACTCTCGTCCCCCTGAGAGTCTTTCGTCAGGCCGGGTAAAACTCCCCACCCCGTCTCCTGGAATCTCACATTCATAGTACAACGCCTGCGGAGCGGATTTGTCTCCCTTCCGCATACAGACCGGGTAGCGCTGGATCGCATCCAATAAGTCGGAGTATGCCTCTGTCACTCCTTCAAACACAGGTCGGGATGGGACACAGCTCTTTCGTCCCAGGTAGATGGGCCACACCGGCTGCTTCAGAGCCGCTGTCACCCGCTCCCGCCAATCATCCGGCAGATCCAGCACCACCAAAAAACTGGCGTCCTGGAGATACCAGCGAGGTGAGATGACCGTGTTGCTTGACCGGGGCTTCCCCTCCGCGTTATAAAGCGGATACCCCTGTACCGTGTGGAAATCCAGCACACGGATCCCGGGGCGATCCACCCGCACCGCCATATGTAGGGCTGCGGACAGAGCTGCAATCTCCGGATCTCCCCGCTCTAATCCCATAGCGCACGACAAAAGACCTACAACGCCGGATTTGCTTGGAAAATCCCCACTGTCCCGGACGTCCCATTTAGAGTGGTCCCCCCAGGACTGCAGCGCCCCTTCCAGCCGCAGGATCAGCAAAGTTTTCTTTTCTTCCATCACATTCGCCTCACGCCAGAGCAGCCGCCACCTGTTCGATCAATTCTGTCAGTGTCTTGCACACCGTAGTCTCACATTCTGGTACGATAGAGCATGCTGTGGGACAGAACCACAGCCGTTGTTTCACGTTTAATCCAAAACTGTTCTGTATCGTGTCAACTTGACTAGCCAGCGCCTGAACACTGCCCTTCACCAAATCGTAGTCATTGGCCAGCTCCGGTTTAATCGGCCGCACAAAGGCGTTGACCATACTGACCGGCACCTTCTCCTCCTTGCATTCCACAAGGATCGCACTGGGAAGCACGTTTCCAGCAAAGCTGTTCTGTTTCCCTGATGGGTTGGTCAACGCCATAGTACGGATCAACGCAGGGATGGCCGCTTTCACCAACTGCTCTGCATCCGGCGTATCCTTCAGGTTTTTCATCAAAATATCCGTATCCAGAGAGGCATAGATGTAGTAGCATGCGGAGTTGTAATCGGTATCCCCGATCATGGCGGACCCTTTTTCCTCTATCACCTCCCCGGAGAGCAGATCATCCATGGCGGTGAAATAGTCGGATTCCATGTTCATCTTATTGGTAGAGATAGCATGGGCCACCTGCATGGCGGCTTCCACATCCCGGAACGCATTGGAAGTCACCATTCTCCCAAAGAGTGCCATGTCCAGTGTGACAGGGCGGCTCTCCGCTCCCTTTACCGCCTCCTGCAGATCCTTTGCCTTCAATGCCTTGACCTCTTTCAGGGATGGACAATCCTTGAGCTTTTCATAAATAGCTTCCGCCACCGCCTGGATATCTTCCGGCGCATAGAACACAATCTGTGCGGTGTAGCTGCCATCCTTATTCTCTGCGCCGTCTTTGTTGCCAAATCCACTGATTTTGGGGAATACAGTGTCAATATACTCTTGACTGACTCCCATCTCCGCCAGCTTCTCTGCCACCAGTTGGGGCAGCTTACGGGTTCGAATGCCCAGATGTTCCGCTCCGATGGTCTGAGAGAACAGCGGCGAACGCCTCCAGCTCCGCTTCAAGCACTGGCTGGACACACGGCCCCGGGTCGTTCCGCCAAACATACAGGACTTTGGAGCGCCAGACTCATCCCGGTTCAGATTGACTGGGGGATAGTTCTTGAGCATATGGATTTCGTATAACATGGATCATTCTCCTTTCAATTCTTCTTGCTGCTCTTCAGGCTTAATATAAAGGGCGCGAGCCCACTTCCGCTGCACGCTCTGTTTTTCACCGTTCCAATAGAATAGATCTTCCAATAGCCACTGACAGTCCACTGCATATCCTTTTGATCTCACAAACCGGATCAGTCTGGACAGCTTTTTGAGCATAAATCCATCCTCGTCCCACTGGATATCCAGAAGCATTTCCAATCGGTGGCCGGTGCTCTCGGACATCTCTTTATTCCGACCAAGTTGATAGAAGATCTGCTCCAAAGGCTGGCGGCGTTTCTCATCTGTATCCCAGAGACAGTACAGACAAGCTGCCGCAAATGCTCGCTCCTCCTGCCACTGCGGTATGGAGAAAGGCAGGCACTGAAAGAAAACACGCATGGCCTGTCCATCCGCCTGACTCAGCATGGTCCCAGCTTCCCGCTTCAGAGACGCACGCTCTCCTCTCGGCAAGGTATCTAGCCGCTGGAAGAAACTGCTCCAATCCACTTCCTTCATATCTTCATCCCCTTCTTGATTGCCGCGATTTCTTTTCCAAGCACTTTTTGCTGATAATCCATAACCTGGAGCATAGCTCTTCCACACAGGGTCAGCTGTTCCAAGGTCCAATCTACACATTCCGCTGCTGTCCTGCATTGCCAGCTGATGGCCGCTGTCAGATTGGCAGCATAATCAAATCCAGGCTGTGCCAACGCATCAAACTGGCTCCACAGTATCTGCTCGCAAACCGCGTAGTACCTCTGTCTGGCCTGAACACGGCTCTCCTCCGGGATCTCCTCCAGAGTCAGCGCTTTATAAAGCGCCCGGCCCAACCGCTCCGCTTGCGCGACAAACTCGGTAATAAAGCGCAACGCGTTCTCATTCCCCAGTAACTTTTTGGGAATTTGAAGGTCGTGCCTCTGTGCCCTCATATAGTTTGCCTGATTGGTCTGAACTCCGTAAATCACAAGAGACATCGGACGATCCGAGGTATCCAATTTTTCATACTGCGCTATGATCTGGGGAGCACGCTTTCCTTTCGTGTCAATCAGATCCGTTAGGTTGCGCCAGATCGCTTCATCCGCAGATGGCTTCCAGTTAAATCGTCCCTTTGCATTGTATCGGTATGTAACATGCGGGTCTGTCCAAGAATCTGTCACTTCAAAGTTCATTCCTTGGCTGAAATATACGTTTTCAACGTATTCACCAGACTCATCTGAAATTAGATGGATCCGCCTTGCTGGGAAAAACATACCAAACAGCCATGATGTCCTCGCCACTTTTTGTTTGGATACCACTTCATCCGGATTACGCCACAAGACCGGAGGCCGATCAAGGGGCAGATCAATTCGATCCACCTCGATCATACCAAACACTAAAGTCTGAAACAGGTTCTTTCCCCGGATCAGTGTAAACCATGGCGGAGCGCCGTTCATATTAGAGGGATACCCCTGCGCCCCTGCGGTACAAAAAATCTGCGCAGCCAACATCATCCGCAGCGCTTTGCCGGGCGTGTAAGTGATCTTCTCCCGCTTGTGATCGAAATGGATGTGGTTGTTCCCATTTGGGATAGAGTAATCCAATGTGGAGACCGGTTTTGGATCTCGATCCCAATCTGCACGATATCGGGTCTGTAAAAATGGCCGCTCTGAATCGAAGAGGTCAAAGCTCACCCCCTCCTGTTCACACTGGCGCACATAGCGCTGGATAGTATCCCAATCAAATTGCCCCTCATCCAATAACTCCTCCAATACTTCCTCATCCTCTGGTCGAAGCATGTCCATGAGAAACACGATCAGAAAGCGGTAAACACTGTACTCTACCATAGGAGATGGATCCTGAATTTCGCTGAGCAGGTGGGCCCTCTCCAGCGTTTCCAGCAGGCTAAGCTCTTTCATGCTTCCGTCCAGCTCTTTTACTGGGATCCACGGCTGCGTTAAAATTTGAAATGACGCCTTCACACACCTCACCCCTTCTCAAAAAATATACCCAACTCTTTGTCTGCAACGATTTGGGTTCCATCAGCTTGAGTATACCGCATATTTCCATTTTCATCTACTGTGGCAGTATAAATTTCGATCCCCTCCAGCAGTCTTCTGCCGAAGATCACGCCTTCCGTTCCGTGCCGCAGAAGTTTTGCCCGAACAGAGACACTGGCCTTCAGGATCTCACGCGCCTCTTCTCTGGTCACATCTGATAGACACAGTCGGTCTCCACAATGCTGACTTTTGCTGCGTAAAGATCCAAACCGCTCCGGCGGCAAAAGTACAATACGTACGGTCGGTTCACCCAAGCGCGTCTTGGCCGAGAGGTAGCTGCTGCTTTCCAGATCGTCAAATTGAATCCGTTCAGCTTCTTTGATCGGGGTGTATCCCTTTTCAGGGGCATTGATCAGATAACCTCCGCCGGCCGCCGCTTTAACCTGATCTTCCATTAGGTGATCTATCCAGAGATCCAATTCCTCCGGTGGAGCCGCTTCTGGGCTGTAGCCTTGCTCCACCAATGTGGGCAGATCCTCTGGAATCTGTATTTCACTGCGTTCTTCCAACAGATGAATACTCTGCTTCAGAAGACACTCTGGGTAAATATAGCCGTCCGCCTCAAATTTTCCTGTCTCATCAGGAATCAGCACATAGAACCGTGGGGCAGCAAGATGAGGCGGCCGGGGCGTATCTTCATGGCGAAACTCCCGTCCAAGGCGCTGGAGCAGAAGGTCAATTGGCGCGATCGAAGTCATCATAACGTCAAAATCCACATCCAGAGACTGCTCCACCACCTGAGTGGCCACTAGAATAGCCTTCTGCGGGCGAGCTGCCTTTTCTTTTCCAAAGAGACGGATACAGCGCTGTTCGATTTGATCCCGCTGGCCAATCGGAAAACGCGCATGGAATAAAAGCAATTCTCCATCAAATTCTTTGGTTTTGAGCGCTTGGTAGGTCTCCTGGGCTTGCTGGACGGTATTGAGCAAAATACAGAGGCATCCACCGTCTTTCACCAGTCCCATCGCCTTCTCGGCAATCTGTTCCGCATGATGCAGCACCGGGCAAAGCTCGACGGATACTGTCTGTCGTTTTTCCGTCCGGCTGACCGGCCGCACGATTACATTCCCTGACTCTGTTACAGCAGTAATCGAAGGATAGCATGGCTGGATTGGATGATCGGTATAGGCAGACAACATTTGCGCCTTTTTCTCCGGCGGAAGAGTGGCAGACAACAGGACCACAGGGATCTCCAGGGCTTTACACCATTCTAGCAGCCGATGGAGGATCTCACTCATATAGACATCGTAGGAGTGGAGCTCATCGATCACCAAAGTTTTCTCTGCCAATCCCAGCAGCCGCAAAACGCCGTATTTCACCAGCAAGACAGACATCATTGCCTGATCCACCGTGCCAACCGCATAGGAACTCAATAACCCTCGACGCACTGGAAGAAGCCAGCTCGAGGCATAGCGCTCCTCCTCTGTCTCGAATTTAGGCCAGGATTGGGTATTGTCTCCGTCAACCAGCCAGGCCATACTGTGAAGGAGACGGACTGAGTCTGGAAACTGATGCAGCTTTAATAAAGTCCGCATACGTCCAACCATCTGATTGGAGGTAGCTGCTGTAGGCAAACCAACATAGAAACCACTTTTCCCCCACTGTTTGGCCATTCGAATCCCTGCATAGATTCCGGCCTCCGTTTTTCCCTCCCCCATAGGTGCCTCCAACAGTACCACAGAAATGCGCTCCTGTGCCTGTTGAAAAAGGGCCTCAGTTTCTGATTGCAAGCCCCGCATTACATCTCTTGGAATATTGGGCCACACATCATGAAATTCATTTCCAAAGTCTGCGGCCTGCGATGTCAGTCCGCTCAGCATCAAAAATTTTTCCGCAAGACATTTTGCGTGCTCCTCCCCATCCGGCTGATTGATCCAGAGTTCTGCTTGGGCAAAATAGTTACTGGATGCAATCCAGTCCGACAGGATCACAATTCCAAGCAGCAGCGCACCTACACTTCCTCTGTTTTCTTTCCCAAGAGGGGGTAAAAATAATTCCTCAGAGCGTAAAAATCGAAGCCGCATCCAGTGCTCGAATTCTTCCTGAAGATGATTCCAAAAGAGATCTTGCCGGTCCCCTTCCGTTCCGCTTTTCCCTTGGTGATGCACTTCTAGAATATCCGCATAGAATTTAGCTGCGCTTTGATTCGAGGCTTCCTTCCAGAGGCGTTCCCGCAGACAACGCCAGGTAGTTTTCTCATGACGGATCTGGTTTAAAGCAGGAAAGTCTGGTTTTACACCCTCTTTATCCATACTTTCCTTCATAGGCAACCAGCGATATTGAAATTGCCCTTCTATCTTACCCACATCATGAAGGGATACAAGGTATCCAATCCAGTCTGTAAATTTCTCTGGAGTGCACGATAATAACGCCAACAATTTATTTCGTACGCCTGGGACAATCATCTTATGAACGATGACTTGTGCGACAATCCCAGAAATGAAGGAATGGGTCAGAATGGATTGAAAAGGTTCTGTCTTCGCCCATATCTGTTGTAAACCAATGCTCATAGGAATACCTCCTCTCACTTATATTGAAATCATTTTACATTCAAATCTGTCCAATAAATGAGACTCAGGAAAATTTTTTATTTCTGTGATTTTGAGTATAACATTATTTGAACGCTGTTTGTACAATAAAGATTACTGCCTCTAAGAAAGTTGCCCTTACACCATTGCAGCAGAGCAGAAAGCCCGCCTCACCTATGACAATATCCTGCGTCTCAGTGATGACCCGGATGTGAACAACGTGATCCGCTTCCTGCGGGAGCGGGAGATCGTCCACTTCCAGCGCTTCGGCGAGTGTCTGCGGCTGTGCAAGGAAAAGATGAACAGCAAGAATGTCTATCTCACCAACCCCGCATTCGACAAACAGATGACGCCCCAGCCCCGGAATGCCTGAGTGTCCCGGAGTCTGCTATCAAAAAGTGCAAAAAAGCCTGCGGTCTGATGGACCGCAGGCTTTTTTGTGGGTTCAGACCCGGATCAGCTCATAGGTCCGGCTGCCCAGGCCGATCTTTTCCCCATGGGCCAAGCAGCTCTCCCACTCGCACTCCGGCGTCACATTCCGGAAGTGGTCGTGGAGATCATGGAAGCCTTCCTCATGCATCCGGTCATCCAGAAGGCTGCCTGGGATGGGCTGCTGCCGCAAACAGGCATCCACGCACGCCTGGTCCAGGGCCACCGGGTCAAACGAAGCGAACATCCCCACATCAGGCAGGATGGCCATATCGTTGTCCCCATGGCAGTCGCAGTAGGGAGATACATCGATCACCAGGCTGATGTGGAACTGGGGCCGTCCATCCACCACCGCCTTGGCGTATTCGGCCATCTTCCGGTTCAGCTGCTCACAGGCACAGTCGTTGGGGTTAAAAATGGCATCAAAGTTACACACCGCGATGCACCGCCCGCAGCCCACGCACTTTTCCTGGTCAATAAATGCCTTACCCCCATCGTAGGAGATAGCGTCCTGCCCGCACTGCTTGATGCACTGGCGGCAGCCTGCGCAGCGCTTCTGCTTCACCACCGGCTTTCCGCCGGAGTGCTGCTCCATCTTGCCCCGGCGGCTCCCGCACCCCATGCCAATATTTTTCAGCGCACCGCCGAACCCGGTCTGCTCATGGCCCTTGAAGTGGCTCAGGCTGATGAACACATCTGCGTCCATGATGGCGCGGCCGATCTTAGCCTTCTCCACATACTCGCCCCCCGCCACCGGGACCTCTACGTCATCATTGCCCCGCAGGCCGTCTCCAATGATGACCTGACAGCCGGTGGAGAAGGGGGAAAACCCGTTCTCATAGGCGCTCTCAATGTGCTCCAGGGCATTTTTCCGCCTCCCCGGGTAGAGGGTGTTGCAGTCCGTCAGAAAGGGAACGCCGCCCAGCTCCTTCACCACATCCGCCACCGCCTTGGCGTAGTTAGGCCGCAGATAAGTCAGGTTCCCGGGTTCTCCGAAGTGGAGCTTGATGGCCACCAGCTTTTTTTCCATGTCGATCTCACCGATCCCAGCGCTGCGGATCAGCCGCTGAAGCTTGGTGAGCTGGCTTGTCCCCACAGGGGCCCGGAGGTCCGTAAAGTAAACTTTCGATTTGTTCATAGATCTCACATCTCCTCACATGCATCGATTGCATCGATCAAAACTCAGTTGGACGGCATCTGTTGTTTGGCGCGTCTGATCTCCAGTATCCCGGGGATGATATTGGCAAACGAGCCCGCCAGGATCAGCAGGATACCCGCCAGCATATTGCCCGGGATCTCCTCCCCGTGGACCATCCAGGCCAGTATGGGCGAGAGCGCCGGCTTGAAGAAATACACCAGCGAGACCACGCTGGCCGGCTGGTATTCCATAGCCAGGAAGTAGGCGCAGAAGCCCACGCCGGCCACGCCGGCCGAGACATAGAGCACATAGGGCAGGTTCTGGAGGGTATAGCCCTCCAGAATGGGGATCTGGGCAAAGGAGGGCAGACCGATGGACTGGAAGAATCCCGCCACGGCGGGGATATGGGTGATCAGGATAAAGCAGAAAATGATGACGCTCCCGAAGAGGAAGCTGAAGCAGGTGACCACCGCGCCCCCGTACTCCGCACACTTTCGTTTGCCCATCACCCCGTAGATGGAGAACAGCACAGTGGAGCACAGGGCCAGTCCTACGCCCACCATGTTCAGCTTGATATGCAGGGGGTTGATAATGGCCAGGGTCCCCAGGATCTCCAGACTCAGGGCTGCCAGATGGCGCCTCTTGATGGGCTCCTTCAGGATCATGAAGGCAAAAAAGGTAACAAAGACTGGGTTGCAGCTGAACAGGACCGCCACCACGGAGGACTCGGTAAAGTTGATGGACATCTGATAGATCGGCATGCAGATGGCAATGCCGATCAGGCCCAGCAGGGCGAAATAGGCCACGCTTTTCCGGTCCAGGCGCTTGCTTCGCTTCTTTAGGGTGTAGACAGCCACCGGGGCCAGAAAAACGAAGCCGATGGAAAAGCGGGCCAGCGTCAGCTGGACCGGATTGACCTCCCCCGCGATGAGTTTCAGCACCACCTCCATGGAACTGAACGCGATAGTTGCAATCAGGATAAAAAAATATCCTTTTTTCATGTTAAGTGTCTCCCCTTACAGGCTCATGTAAGTTTGTTTTTTGATTATAGCACAGCAGGCCCTGAAAAGGAACCAAAACTCAGAGCAGACACCGAAACGGCTGGACCAGGAGCGATGTGATGGGATAAAGTGCATGCTTCCAGTCTCCGTTATCCCAGGGGGTCACCCCTTCCTTCTCCACATAGGTCTCCAGTCCGGACACCAGCAGAGAATCCTCCTCCATTTCCGCTAGGTAATGTTCCAAGACCGCATTAAATTCCTCCCCATGGATCACGAACATCACTTCCGTATCCACATAGGTGCTGCGCATATCCAGATTGTAGGAGCCTACCGCCGCGAGGTCCTGGTCAATGAGCAGGGACTTTCCGTGGGAGGAGTAATCCCCGTACCACTCCCATACCTGAGCACCGGTATCCAGCACCCGAGCCTTATTGCGGTAATAGTCGGAAGAGGCCATAAAATTGTCCCCTACTCCCATGGAGTTGATCTGAACGGAGAAGGGCACCCCGCGCCCAGCCACCCGTGAAAGTCCGTCATACATCGACTGATCACATACTGCGTAGGGTGTTTGGAGGTAGACTCTCTCCTCAGCACCCTCCATCAGCTGCTGCAGCTGCCACCATACCAGAGGTTCTTTTGCCAAAATATTGATCGGGTTATGGATAAAAGTCACAGCTTTTAATGGGACCGTGGCCTCTATGTAATCTGTATTCTCTTTGCTCAAAAGCTCCGGATGAGCCTCCCTCCATGCGCTGTGCCGCATATGGAGGGCTTCTGTCTCCAGAAGTACGCTCTTTCGATAGAAAAATGGTGCGGACTCCAGCCAGGTTTTGCTGTGGCTGTCAGACCAAACCATCTGAAAGTACTGCTCCACCTGATGGAGTACGCTCTCACCGCTGTCAGCCGTCCCTGCGGCAGAATTATAGAACAGAATATCCAGGTCATGACTCTATTCCGGGTCCGGGACATAGTCCCCTAAAAACTTATCAAAAGTGTTTCGTCCGCCTGCCAGCAGCAGCCGGTCATCTGAGAGAATATATTTGTCATGGAGCCTGCCGTTAAAGGTCCAGGGCATGAGCGGATTGGGCGTATTATAGAAACGGATCTCAATATTGGGATGTGCGCCCAGGGCATAAAACACCGGCGAGGAGGCCATGCTGACCAGGCCGTTCATCCCATCCGTGAGGACCTGGACCTGGACCCCGCGCTCCGCTGCCGCCAGGAGGGCCGCTGCCACATCCCTGCCGCTCTCACAATCCCGGATATCAAAATTGGTGAAAATCAGCCGCTTCTGCGCCTCTTCAATCATGCGGATCCGGATCTCCAGTGCGGCAACATTGTCATCTATCAGGGCTGCACGATCCACGCTTCCAGTCCCATAAAATCCACTTTTGTCAAATCCTCTCTGAAATTCTTTTGACACTCCCGGCTGGAACAGAAATGGGAGCCACATTCCCAGGAGCAGATAGACCGCATAACACAGAAAAACCACTGGCAGAATCCGCAGTATAAGGTGTACATGCCGGCCACCAGCTCCCCCTGCTTTGATAAATAAATGTTTCATCTTATCTGTAAACCTCCGGGCTTTGTTATGAGAGCAGACGCTTTCATTCTCTATTTTTCATTATTATAGAACGAAACGACTTTTTTCTCAAGGGGATATGATCGGAACCCACACAGGCTTTCGATCGCACTGTCCCTCAGAAGCGGACGGCGGACCGTCTGCCCCCTGCTGGCCTCCAATGAGCTGACAGCCGGGTATTCTCTATCAGAATACCCGGCTGCCTCTGACTTTTCACATCTTTACGCGGTGGAACACCTTTTTTCCTTTTTTGAGCATCAGGCCGTCGCCTGCCATCTGGTCGGCAGTGTAGGATGCGGCCACGTCGGTGACCTTCTCCCCGTCCACCTCCACGCCGCCCTGTTCCACCAGGCGGCGGGCCTCCTTCTTGGAGGGAGCCAGCTTGCACTTCATCATCAGGTCCAGGATGCCGATGGAGCCGCCGGCCAAGTCCTCCTGGGACAGCTGGGTGGCCGGGACATTGCTCATGTCTCCGCCGCCCACAAAGAGGGCCTTGGCGGCCTCCTGGGCCTTCTCAGCCTCCTCCTTGCCGTGGACCAGAGCGGTCAGCTCATAGGCCAGGATCTCCTTGGCGGTGTTCAGCTGGCTGCCCTCCCACTTGTCCATCTCGTCGATCTGCTCCAGGGGCAGGAACGTGAGCATGCGCAGGCACTTGAGCACGTCGCCGTCGCCTACGTTGCGCCAGTACTGATAGAACTCATAGGGGCTGGTCTTGGTGGGGTCCAGCCACACCGCGCCCTTGGCTGTCTTGCCCATCTTCTTGCCCTCGGAGTTGAGCAGCAGGGTGATGGTCATGGCGTGGGCGTCCTTGCCCAGCTTTCTCCGGATCAGCTCAGTGCCGCCCAGCATGTTGGACCACTGATCGTCGCCGCCGAACTGCATGTTGCATCCGTAGTGCTGGAACAGGTAGTAGAAGTCGTAGGACTGCATGATCATATAGTTGAACTCCAGGAAGGAGAGTCCCTTCTCCATCCGCTGCTCATAGCACTTGGCCCGAAGCATGTTGTTCACCGAGAAGCAGGCTCCCACATCCCGCAGCAGCTCGATATAGTTCAGTTTCAGCAGCCAGTCGGCGTTGTTTACCATCTGGGCCTTGCCCTCACCAAACTCGATGAACCGCTCCATCTGCTTTTTGAAGCAGTCGCAGTTGTGCTGGATGGTCTCCGGGGTCATCATGTTCCGCATGTCGGTGCGGCCGGAGGGGTCCCCAATATAGCCGGTGCCGCCGCCGATGAGTGCGATGGGCCGGTTGCCCGCCATCTGAAGGCGCTTCATCAGGCACAGGGCCATGAAGTGGCCCACATGGAGGGAGTCGGCAGTGGGGTCAAAGCCGATGTAGAACACCGCCTTCCCCTCATTCACCATCTTGGAGATCTCCTCCTCGTTGGTCACCTGGGCGATCAGTCCGCGGGCTTTCAGTTCCTCATAACAGGTCATCGTACTTTCTCCTTTTTATTCAATATTCTGCTGGCATGAAGTGTTTTCAGCAGGACTGTTGTTTCTCTCCCTGAGCAGGCACGCGCTCCTTGTGCTCCCTGCGTCCACAGATCACATTGTAGGCCACCACGCTGCCCACCACGATCACCGCGCCCACCAGCGCAGTGGGACCGATCATTTCATGGTAAAAGACGGCTACCAGGATGGGGTTGAGGACCGGCTCGATGCCGGAGACCAGGCTGGCCGTCACCGGCGGAGTGGTCTTCAGGCCGATGGTGAGCAGGATATAGGCCAGTGCCACCTGGAACACCCCCAGGATCAGGACGCTGACCACCGCTGTGGCGGAGAAGTCGGTCTCCATGGCCACAAAGGGCAGTCCCACCACCGCGCTGAATACATCTCCCCAGAAGACCGAGCTGATGGCGTCCCCCTCCGGCATGTCGTTCATCATGAACACACCGGCGTAGGAGATCCCGGAGATGAGGGCCAGCACGTTCCCCACCATCCCGCCAGCGGAAAGGCTGTCCACAAAGAAGAACAGGATGCCGCCCAGCACGGCCGCGCAGGTCACCAGATCCAGCTTTCCCGGCCTGCGCCGGAAGAAGATGGCGGTGAACACCATCACGAAGATGGGGGCGGTGAACTGGAGGACGATGGCGTTGGCCGCCGTGGTCATCTTGTTGGCGATGGAGAAGAGGATGTTGGTCCCACACACCGCCAAAGCGCCCAGCAGGACCCAGCGGTTCATCCTGGGCTTGTGGCGGATGGCCCACAGGTACAGCCCGATAACTACCAAGGCCACCGCGGTCCTGGCTCCGTTGATGGACATCCCGTTCCACGGGATCACTTTGATGCAGAGCCCCCCGATGCTGTACAGCACCGCGGCGGCAAAGACGCACAGGACGCCTCTCTGCTTTGCGGACACGACACCGCCCCCTTTTCTGTCTCTCTCCACATTTCCAGACCGCCCGAACTCATTTTGCGGAGTCTCCCCCGCTGTTCCCGCCCCTGCGGCGCGGGAATACACAGAGAGGATCGGGCTCTCTGAAAAATGCCCCCTGTCCCGAAGGACAGAGGGCATGAAATGCGGTACCACCTCTGGACCGTCCTGTCCTCGCGGGCAGGACCTTATGGAGTGCTGGACTCCGGCGCGGTAACGGGCGCGGCCCGGCCTGTCCCCTACTGCGGCTTGTCCGGTTCGGGCGGCTGCTCGGAGGCGTATTCCCGGAGCGCCCCTCTCCCCCTCTCACCGTCCGGGGGTTCTCTGGGCAGCGGCGGCTCCGCTACTGGTCCTCTTCATTGCAATGTGTGCAATATAGCACACGCCGTTTTCTTTGTCAAGGGGCGGGCAGGGATTTCCGGACAGATCTGGGTCCGGGCGGCTGCCCCGGCCCTTGTCACTCGGACCGGCCCATGGTACAATAGCACCGCCCCCCGGCGGGGTCCGGGGGGGCGGATCAACAGATAAGTGGTGATATCTCATGCATCAGATCCTCATCGTGGAGGACGACCCTGCCCTCAGCCAGGGCATCCGCCTGGCACTGGGCCAGGAAGGGCGCCAGTTCGTCCAGGCCGGCACCATCGGCCAGGCGGAGCGGGAGCTGGCGGAGCGGACCTTTGACCTGCTCATCCTGGACCTGAACCTGCCCGACGGGAACGGCCTGGACCTGCTCTCCCGGCTGCGGGACCGCTCCGCCCTGCCGGTGCTGATCCTGACGGCCAACGACCTGGAGATGGACCAGGTGACCGGTCTGGAGCTGGGGGCGGATGACTATGTGACCAAGCCCTTCTCCCTGGCGGTGCTGCGCGCCCGGGTGAACAGCCTGCTCCGGCGCAGCCGTCCTGCCCCCGCCGCGCTGGAGCTCCCCCCGTTCCTGTTCGACTTTGACGCCATGGTCTTTGCCAGGGACGGCGTGCCGTTGGAGCTGTCCAAGACGGAGCAGCGGCTGCTGCGCCTGCTGGTGGAGCACCGGGGACAGACCCTGTCCCGGGAGGTGCTGCTGGACCGGGTGTGGGACGGCGGCGAATTCGTGGACGAAAACGCCCTTTCCGTGGCGGTGAACCGCCTGCGCGCCAAGCTGGCGGACGCCCCCATCCGCACCGTGTACGGCCTGGGCTATCAGTGGGCGGTGGACTGAGATGGACTGGAAGCTGATCCTCTGCATGGGGCTGGCGGCGGCCGGCCTGCTCTTTGGTCTGTCCCAGTGGCTGCGCGCCCGGCGTCAGTTGGAACGCATGGACCGGATGCTGGACCGGGCCATCGATGGGAGCTTTTTGGAGAGCTCCTTCGATGAGTCCGTCCCCTCCGCCCTGGAGTCCAAGATGTCCCGGTTCCTCAACGGCTCCGCCTCCTCCGCCCGGAATCTGGCGGAGGAAAAGAGCAAGATCGCGGCTCTGATCGCCGACGTGTCCCACCAGACCAAGACCCCCATCGCCAATCTGCTGCTGTACGCCTCCCTGCTGGCGGAGAGCGAGCTGACCCCGGAACAGCGGGCCCAGGCCGAGGCCCTGAAGACCCAGGCGGAGAAACTCTCCTTCCTGGTGGATGCTTTAGTCAAGTCCTCCCGGCTGGACAACGGCATCCTCACTCTGTCCCCAGCACCTCACCCCATCCAGCCCCTGCTGGATGGGGCGGCCGCGCAGGGGCTGGCCGCCGCCGGACAGCGTGGCATTTCCCTCACTGTCCTGCCCTGGGAGGGCGCGGCCCGCTTTGACTCCAAGTGGACGGCGGAAGCCCTTTACAATGTTCTGGACAACGCCTTGAAATATACCCCGCCCGGCGGGACAGTGACCCTGTCTGTCACCGCCTACCATATGTTCTGCTGCATCCAGGTCTCAGACACCGGCCCCGGTATCCCGGAGGAGGAGCAGGCCCAGATCTTCTCCCGCTTTTACCGGGGGGCCGCCGTCCGGGAGCAGGAAGGGCTGGGGCTGGGCCTCTACCTCACCCGCCGCATCCTGACCAGCGAGGGGGGCTATATCCGGGTGTCCTCTCAGCCGGGAAAGGGCAGCACCTTCTCCCTCTATCTGCCACTGGAGTGACGGCTCCCCCGCGGCCCCGCCCCTGAAATCTTTCAGCTCTGAAAGATTTCAGAAAGAGTGTGGAAAGGATCTTTTGCTAGAATGGGCACTGTCAACAAAGGCAGCGCCCATTTTTATCCATAAGGAGCGATCAACATGACAATTTTGGAGACCAAGGATCTGAGAAAATTTTACGGCAGCGGCGACACCCAGGTGAAGGCCCTGGATGGGGTGGACCTGAGCGTGGAAAACGGGGAGTTCGTGGCCATCGTGGGCACCTCCGGCTCCGGCAAGTCCACCCTGCTCCACATGCTGGGCGGGCTGGACCGGCCCACCAGCGGCGCTGTGCTGGTGGACGGGAAGGACATCTTCTGCCTGAAGGACGAGGAGTTGACCATCTTCCGCCGGCGGAAGATCGGCTTCGTGTTCCAGTCCTATAATCTGGTGCCGGTGCTGAGCGTGTATGAAAACATCGTCCTGCCCATCCAGCTGGACGGCGGCAAGGTGGACCAGTCTTATGTAAATCAGGTCATCGAGGCCCTGGGGCTGGAGCAGAAGCTCCAGAACCTGCCCAGCCAGCTCTCTGGGGGACAGCAGCAGCGCGTGGCCATCGCCCGGGCTCTGGCCACCAAGCCCGCTATCATCCTGGCCGACGAGCCCACAGGCAACCTGGACTCCAAAACCAGTCAGGACGTGCTCTCCCTGATGAAGGTCACCGGGCAGAAGTTCGCCCAGACCATGGTGATGATCACCCACAACGAGGAGATCGCCCAGATGGCCGACCGCATCGTCCGCATTGAGGACGGCAGGATCGTCAAGCGCTGAGGGGGTGGATTCCATGAACGTCTCCAACGGCAAGTGTATCCGAGACCTCTCCCGTAAGAGCCTGCGAGCCAACCGCACCCGGAACCTGATCGCGGTGCTGGCCATCGCCCTGACCACGGTGCTCTTCACCTCCCTGTTCACCATCGCCATGTCCATCAACGACGGCATCCAGCAGAACAACTTCCGCCAGGTGGGCGGCTTCTCCCACGGCGGGTTCAAGTACCTGACAGAGGAGCAGTTTCACGAATTGAAGGACGACCCCCTCATCGACCAGTGGGGTCTGCGGCGCTTTGTGGGCATGCCCAGTGAGGTGCCCTTCAACAAAAGCCATGTGGAGGTGGGCTACTCCGATGCCAACGAGGCCCACTGGATGTACTGCGACCCGGTTGAGGGGCGCCTGCCCCAGGAGGGCACCGATGAGGCCGCCACGGACACCCATGTGCTGGAGCTGATGGGGGTCACGCCGGAGATCGGCGCCAAGTTCACGCTCACCTTTGACGTGGACGGCCATGAGACCACCCAGACTTTCACCCTGTGCGGCTGGTGGGAGTATGACGAGGCCATTGTGGCCAACCACATTCTGATCCCGGAGAGCCGGGCGGACGCCATCCTGACGGAGACCGGCGTGGTGCCCGGGCAGACCACGGACGGCATGACCGGGACCTATAACATGGATGTGATGCTGAAAAATGGGGCCCGAAATATTGCAGGCGACCTGGACCAGATCCTGGAAAACCATGGCTATCAGGCCGAGAGCTCCGCGCAGCCGGGCTATATCCATACCGGCGTCAACTGGGGCTACACCGGCGCCCAGCTGTCCGGCAGCATGGACCCCGCCACCTTCATCGCCATCTGCGCGGTGCTGCTGCTCATCATCTTCACCGGCTACCTCATCATTTACAATGTGTTCCAGATCTCCGTCACCAACGACATCCGATTCTATGGCCTGCTGAAGACCATCGGCACCACCCCCCGGCAGCTGCGGCGCATCATCCGGCATCAGGCCCTGGCCCTGTCCCTGGCGGGCATCCCCCTGGGGCTGGTGCTGGGCTGGCTCATCGGCGGACAGCTGACGCCGGTGATCGTCCGGCAGGTGAACGGAGTGTCCAATGTGGTGTCAATGGACCCGATCATTTTTGCGGCCTCCACCCTGTTTTCCCTGGTGACCGTTCTTCTCTCCTGCCGCAAGCCGGGAAAAATGGCCGCCCGGGTCTCCCCCATCGAGGCGGTGCGCTACACCGAGGGCGGGAACCTGAAACGCAGAGCCAAGCGCAGAGCCAAGGGCGTCTCCCTCTTCTCCATGGCCTGGGCCAACCTGGGCCGCAGCCGGGGCAAGACGGCGGTCACCGTCCTCTCTCTGTCCCTGGCGGTGGTGCTGCTCACCGTGACGGTCACCTTCACTCAGGGCTTTGACATGGACAAGTATGTCTCCAACTTCACTGCCAGCGACTTCATCGTGGCCGACGCGGGCCAGTTTCAGACCGGCGGCGACGCCTATAACGACGAGATGGACGTGACGGAGGACGTGATCGCCGCCATCGACGCCCAGGGCGGCATCACCGGCGGCGGCTTGGTCTACGGAAAGACCTCCGCTGCGCTGGAGTTCGTCACCGAGGAGTACTACCGCTCCGTCTGGAGCCGCTGGAACACCCCAGAGCAGCTGGACAGCATGGTCCACTTCAAGGACCGCAATGAGGAGGGCCTGCTGGCCGACCGGGTGCAGCTCTACGGCATGGAGCAGTTCCCCCTGGACCACCTGACGGTGCTGGAGGGAGACCTGTCCAAGCTCAGTGAACCCGGCGGGCGGTATGTAGCCGCTGTGTACAGCGATGACGACTACGGCCGGCCCGAGATGGGCTCCCACTGGGCCCGGCTGGGGGACACCGTCACCATCCGGTATGTGGAGGAATATGAGTACTATAATCCCGACACCGGAGAGGTGTACGGCCCATGGGAGAACGTGCCCGAGGGTGCCAACTGGGTGGACCGGGCGGTGAAGTACCGGGACGTGGAGTACGAGGTGGCCGCCCTGGTGACCGTGCCCATGGCCCTGAGCTACCGCTATTACGGCGCGGATGAGTTCATCATGAACGACCAGACCTTCATCCAGGACACGGGCACGGACAGCGTCATGTACTATGCCTTCGACACCACGGATGAGGCCAACGCCGCCACGGAGTCCTTCCTGGCGGACTACACGGAAAATGTGAATCCCCAGTTCGACTATGAGAGCAAGTCCACCTACGCCGCGGAGTTTGAGGGGATGCGATCCATGTTCCTGCTGCTGGGCGGGGCCCTCAGCGGCATCGTGGGCCTGGTAGGGGTGCTGAACTTCTTCAACGCCATCCTCACCGGCATCATCACCAGGAAACGCGAGATGGCCGTCCTCCAGTCCATCGGCATGACCGGAAAGCAGCTGAAGACCATGCTGGTCTGTGAGGGCCTGCTGTACGCTCTGAGCTCTGTGCTCCTGTCCCTGGTCCTGGCGGTGGTCCTGGGCCCCCTGGCCTTCTCCGCCCTTCAGAGCATGTTCTGGTTCTTCACCTACCGCTTCACCCTGGCCCCCATCCTGGCGGTGGCTCCGGTGTTTGCCCTGCTGGGCGCCCTGGTCCCCCTGGCGGTGTACCGCTCCATCTCCAAACACACCGTGGTGGAGCGCCTGCGGGAGTCAGACAACTGACCAAACCATACAACGGGACAGCTCCTCCGCCTGTGCGGAGGAGCTGTCCCGTTGTATATCTCTCCATAGGGCCCACCGGATGGGGAGATGACAAAAAGGAGGAGCCGGGATCGAGCGGCTCCTCCTGTCCATCAGGGCTCAGCCATAGAACTTATGGCCCCCGATGGTGGTGATATGTGTTTTGTTCCGGGAAGCCCAGCTGTTGGAAGCTGAGTCAAAGTAGAGCGCCCCGGCGGCCTCCTCCACCACGGCGCCGTCCATCGCCAGCTTGGCGGCGATGATGCTGCCCTCGTTGGGGGTGCGCTTGGCCAGGCTGCCGGACCCGTAGGTGGGGAACTGGTTCTTCTGGGCCAGCACTCCTTCGATGGTATTGGGGAAGATCGGGCTCTTGACCCGGTTCAGGACTACGTTGGCCACGGCGATCTTACCATCCAGGCTCTGGTTCCCGCTCTCCGCGTAGACCACGCGGGACAGCCAGAACAGGTCGTCCTGGTTGTAGAAGGAGTCGCCGGAGGCGATGCCGCCGCTCCCCGTGGTGATGGAGGTGGTCCCGTCTGCCGGGTCCCAGCTCAGCTTGGCATCAAAGGCCTTGACCAGCTCCTTCAGCGGGACGACTACCCGCCCGGCCTCCATGCGGACGCCCTCGGGGACATAGAGATAGCGGCCGTTGGCCACCAGATACTGCTGGCCCACCTTGGCCGTCAGGTCCAGAACGGCGCTCTGGACCGCAGCGGTGCTGGAGCCCCCATCCCAGGTGATGGTCACGCTGGGGTCCAGGGTCTGAGCCATGGCGGCCAGCGCCACATAGGTGGTCCCCTGCTCCACAGTCTTTCCCGTGTCCGCGGGGACGGGCTGGCCGTTCACCAGCAGGGTGTGGTCCAGGGCCACAGCGGGCTCGGCCGTGACCGAGGTCTGGGTCCCGTCGGAATTGATCGCCTCCAAATATATCTCGTCAGCGGAGATCTCTTCTGTATCCTGCGCTTCGATACCGGTCTGGATTCCGGTCTCAAGCACCTGCGCCGATCCGTCGGCGGAGGCGCTCTCCTCCTCGATCACAATGGCCGCGGCGGCGGAGTCCTGCTCCACACCGGCGCCCATCAGGAGGAGCAAGGCAAATGCGCACAGCAGTGTTGAAAACAGCTTGCGTTTCATTGTCTTCACTCCCTATTACAATTTGTGTCGAAACGGTGACACCAAAAGCAACGTTTTTGTTACTTTTGTTACCACATTGTAACCAATTCCTCAAACAGGCGCAAGGGCAAAATTGACTAGAGTTCTCTCTGAAATCTTGTGCATTTTTTCGGAATATTCCTAGTATAAGCCTTAGAATGACCGGTTAAGCCCTCTTTCCCCCTCCTTTGACGCATTTTTACATCCGCGCTCTTCTGCCTTTCTGCCCATTACTCGCTGTCTTCCTACCCGCCAGGCACGTCCATCTTTGGCCTTTTCCTCTGATAATTCCTTGACATCCCCTTTTTTCCGGGTACAATTGAGAAAAAAGGAGGCGTTCTTATGGCCTATTCGCTGTTCGAGACTGCGGAGCTGGGCCCGCTCATATCCAAAAACAGGACCGTGCGTTCCGCCACCAACGAGCACCTCTCCGATCCCAGTGGACAGATCACTCCCGCCTGGGTGGACTCCCTGGAGGCGCTGGCCCGGGGTGGAGTGGGCATCATCATCACGGGCCACCTGTCGGTGGACCGGGACCAGCGGGCAGATGAGGGGCAGGCGGTGCTGGATCAGGAGACGGACCCCGCCCTCCTCTCTCTGGCCGCCCAGCGGGTCCACCAGCACGGGGCCCTGCTCATTGCCCAGATCAGCCACAGCGGCGGGAAGGCGCGCCCCGGCGTCAACGGGCGGCCGCCCCTCTCCCCCGGCGATCTCACGCCCCAGCTGCTGGACAGGCTGGTGGAACAGTTCCGCCATGCGGCCCGGACGGCCCAGATGGCGGGCTTTGATGGGGTCCAGGTCCACTGTGCCCACAATTATCTGCTCTCCAGCTTCCTGAACCTCCGGTGGAACCACCGGGAGGATGCCTATGGCGGCAGCCTGGAGAATCGGTTCCGGTTGATCCGCCGGGTCCTGCTGGCTGTCCGGGATGCCTGTGGTCCCCGCTTTGCCCTCCTGGTCAAGGTGGACAACGACAGCTGTGATGACCTGCCTGCCCTGCTCCGGCTCTTCCAGTCCGCCGGCGTGGACGGCATCGAGCTCAGCGGCCTGGACATGGCCCGCCGGGACGGGCAGAAGACCCCCTTCTTCCTGGACCGCCTGCTGGCTGCCTGGGAAGGCCTCACCGTACCCATCTTCCCGGTGGGAGGCGTCTTTTCCCGCGCTGCGGCAGAAAAGGTGCTGGCCGCCGGTGCCCCCTTTGTCTCCCTCTCCAGGGCGCTGATCTGTCAGCCCGACTTCGTGGAGCGGATGGAAAAAGGCCAGACAGAGAGCCCCTGCCTGGCCTGCAACCACTGCTACAATGTGTACCGCCAGCGCCCGGTGCGCTGTGTGCTCCATACCGAAGTCATCCCCCAGCTGGAGGCGGTGTTCGGCCCCTACCCCACCTGACTTTCCCCGGGCCCGTTCCCCGGATCGGGAGCGGGCCCGCTCACACTTTTGCCCGCCGGTCCCCGCCCTTAAAAAAGAAAACAGAAAAAAATAGAAAAAAGGACTTGACTCCAGCGGAAAAGCTGGTATAATACATTTTGCTGTCACGGTCGACCGCAGACAGCGCCATGGAGAGATGGCTGAGCTGGTCGAAGGCGCACGATTGGAAATCGTGTAACGGCTAATACCCGTTCGAGGGTTCGAATCCCTCTCTCTCCGCCACGCCGGAGCAAAGTCCGCTTTGCTCCGGCGATTTTTTATCTTTCCAGGCGGGCGCTCCGCCGCCTCGCCCCACCCACTTCAGGAGGGATCTCTTATGGATCTGTGCGACATCCAGCAAATCAAGGCCTTGTTGTCCCGGCACGGCTTTCACTTCTCCAAGTCCATGGGGCAGAATTTTCTGGTGGAGGACTGGGTGCCCCGGGATATTGCGGAGGCATCCGGCGCCTCCCCTTCCTGCGGTGTGCTGGAGGTGGGCCCCGGCATCGGCCCCCTCACCCAGGAGCTCTCCCGGCGGGCCGGGCGAGTGGTCTCTGTGGAGCTGGACCGGTCCCTCCTCCCCATCCTGTCAGAGACCATGGCCGGCCGGGAAAATGTGGAGATCGTTCCAGGAGACATCCTGAAGACTGATCTGGCTGCCCTGACAGCGGAAAAGTTCCCCGGCCTTACGCCGCTGGCCTGTGCCAATCTTCCTTATAATATTACCTCCCCCGCCATCACCGCCCTGATCCAGGCGGGGGTCTTCGCCGCCATCACCGTCATGATTCAGCGAGAGGTGGCCCTGCGTATCTGCGCCCGGCCTGGGACACCGGATTACGGGGCCTTCTCCGTCTTCTGCCAGTACCACACCGCCCCGGAGCTGCTCTTCGAGGTCCCCCCCTCCTGCTTTATCCCCGCACCCAAGGTGACCTCCGCCGTCCTGCGGATGACGCCCCGGCCCGCCCCGGCCGAGGTGGATGACGAGGCCCACTTCTTTCGGGTGGTCCGGGCCGCCTTCGCCCAGCGCCGAAAGACCCTGGCCAACAGCCTCACCTCCTCCCTGTCCGGCCTGTACACGAAAGAGGACATCCAGGAGGCTATCCGGATCTGCGGCCTCGCCCCGGACGTCCGCGGGGAACGGCTTGGCATCCCGGAGTTCGCAGCCCTCTCGAAGGCCCTGCGGGCCCAGCCCCAATGAGCCCCTGCGTCCTATTTCTGAAACACAGTGTGCGCCAATAGAGACCGGGCCTTCCCAGACGGGAAGGCCCGGTCTCTATTGGGTTCACACCGCCCGCATCCGGTGGTCGGTGCCCACCGCAGCCGCGGCCGCGAGGATGGCGCCCCCCGCCCCTGCCATGATCCACCGCAGAGAGACCACATCGGCCAGGGGGCCAAAGATGGCCATGCCCAAAGGCAGGCACCCGGCGTACATGGTGCTGAGCAGTCCGAACACCCTGCCCTGCATGTCCGCCTCCGTGTGCTCCTGAAGCATGGTGGTGATTGCCGTCTGCACCACCGTCAGCGCTGTCCCGTACAGCGCCATCAGCCCCAGATAGGGGACAAAGTGCCGGGACAGCCCCATCCCTGCCGCCAGGACGCCAAAAGCCAGCAGGCCCGCCGTCAGGGTCCTCCCCCTGCGCCGGAAGCCGCCCCAGGTGCTCATCAGCACTCCTCCTGCTATCATCCCCGCAAAGCCGGCCAGCTCCACCGCTGTAAGATACCAATAGGTCTCCCCAAAGGTCCGCCGGACAAAGAGGCCCGCCAGATACCCCCCTGGCACGCAGAAAAAGGTGACCAGCCCGTATAGTACCAGCAGCCTCCCCGCCAGCCTGTGGGAGAAAGCACAGCTCACCCCGGCACGGATATCAGCCAGGAGGGGAGACCGCTCCCTAGTCCCTCTCTGTCCGGGCAGCGCCAGGCAGGACAGCAGACCCGTCCCCACGACCGCCGTCACCACATCGATCATCAGGGTGGTGCGCAGATCACTCACCGCGAATACCGCGCCTGCCGCCGCCGGGGCGGCGAAATTCACCAGCGACTGCATGGCGGCATTGAGGCCGTTGTACCGCATGAGCTGGTCCTCCGGGACCAGCTGGGGAATGGCCGCGTTCACCGCCGGGGCCTGGATGCCGGCCCCCAGGGAACGGAGGAGCGACATGACCAGCAGGCCGCCCAGCAGGGCCGGGCCCGACGGGATGTGGGGAAGCGCAGGGATCATAGCCAAGGTGGCGCAGGCAATCAGGACATCCGCTCCGATGATGAGTGCCTTTCTGTTGTACCGGTCCGCCCAAACACCGCCTAAAAAGGAGACCAGAAACTGTGGCAGATAGGAGCAGACAGAGAAGGCGGCCACCCACCCGCCGCTGGCGGTCTCCATAGCCGCGTACCAGACCAGGGCCATCTGCACCAGGGTGGAGCCGAACAGGGTGATGCACTGGCTGGTCAGAAAGAGCAGAGCCCTTTTTCGCCATCCGGAGGGCTGTCTGTTATCTGTCATCCCGCCCCTCCTCTCCCCGGGGAAGGAGCACCAGGCGCTGGGTGGGGTAGCCGAACTCCGTCAACAGCTCACGCTGGGCAAAGCCCAGTTCCAGCAGCAGGGCCCGGTGCCCCGTGTCCGCCCTGTCCCGTTCCCGGTAGGTGGTGGTGCTGATCTCCTGATCGGGCAGACAGGTCTCCGTCAGTACGTCCAGAAACAGCCGCTGGAGCCCCCGCCTCCGGTACTGGGGGTGCACCCCCAGAAACTCGATGCGTCCCGGCCCCGTGGAGAAGGCCAGAGCCCCCGCCAAGGTGTCACCCTCCCCCAGGACCAGGGCGTGTCCGGCGCGAATGCTCTCCCGCAGCTGCTCCAGATACGCCCCCTCGTCCATGGCGGGATAGCCGTCGATCACCAGACGCATCAGCTCCATCCAGGCAGGGATATCTCTCTCTTCTGCCAGCCGGATCTCCTCCTTTCTGAACGCTTCCCTGCCCCTCTCCATACGGAGGGTAAAGGGCAGCTGGAGGGGATAGAAGTTCCCAGCCGCCCGGTAGGCCGCAGGAGGCGCCTTGTACATGCTCTTAAACGCCTGGGAGAAGGACTGCTGGCTCTCGTATCCGCACTGCAGAGCGATCTGGCTGATGGGCCGTCGGGAAAAAGCCAGCAGCTTGGCCGCCTCAGTGAGCCGGCGGCGCTGCACATAGTCATGAAGCGTCATTCCCACCGTCTCTGTGAACATGCGGTGCAGGTGGTATTTGGAGTAGTGGACCGCCTCCGCCACCGTCTCCAGTTCCAGCCTGCCGCCCAGGCGGCTCTCGATATACCTGATGACGGTCTGTATCCCACGGACCGCTCTGTCTTCCATTGAAGCCCCTCCTCTCTGGATGGTATGATAACAGATTTCATGGAAAATGGCTTCCTCATTCTTGCGGTTTTAAAATTTTCCTCCAAAATGTAAGGGTGCAGCCTGACTTGTTTTGGCCCTGATGAGCTCCTGAAAAACTTGCCCTTGCCATTCTTCGGAAAATGGAGTATAATATTTTCACGAAATTTTCCAAGAAATTTTGTTGAAAATAGGAGGATTGCCCCATGGAAACTTATGGACTGGAACAGCTGGGCATTATCAGCCCCAGCGCTGTGTATCGGAACCTCTCCCCTGCCATTCTGGTGGAGAAGGCGCTGGCCCGGGGCGAGGGCAAGCTGAATTCCACGGGCGCCCTGTGCGTCAACACCGGGAAATATACCGGACGCTCTCCCAACGACAAGTTCATCGTGGACTCCGCCGGTGTCCATGACGAGATCGCCTGGGGCAAGGTCAACGTCCCCACCACCCAGGAGGTCTTTGACGCCTTGTATGAGAAAATGGTGGCCTATCTCCAGAACCGGGAGATCTTTATCTTTGACGGCTTTGCCGGTGCGGACCCCAAATACACCAAAGCTTTCCGGGTGATCAACGAGCTGGCCAGCCAGAACCTTTTCATCCACCAGCTTCTGCTGCGTCCCACGGAAGAGGCGCTTGCCAATTACAAGCCTGACTTCACCATCATCTGCGCCCCCGGCTTTAAGTGCATCCCTGAGCGGGACCATGTGAACTCGGAGGCCGCCATCATGATCGACTATGAGAAGAAGATGGTGCTCATCGCAGGCAGCCAGTACGCCGGTGAGATCAAGAAGTCGGTCTTCTCCGTCATGAACTACCTCATGCCCAAGGAGGGCGTCTTCCCCATGCACTGCTCCGCCAACATCGGTGAGGCCGGGGACTCCGCCATCTTCTTCGGCCTGTCCGGCACCGGCAAGACCACCCTGTCCGCCGATCCCAACCGCAAGCTCATTGGCGATGACGAGCACGGCTGGGCGGATGACTCTGTCTTTAATTTCGAGGGCGGCTGCTACGCCAAGTGCATTGACCTGACCGAGGAGCGGGAGCCCGAGATCTTCCGGGCCATCAAGTTCGGCGCCTTGGTGGAGAACGTCATCATGGACGAGGAGACCCGCGTCCCCGACTACTCCGACGGCAGCCTGACTGAGAACACCCGCGTGGGCTACCCCGTGGACTATATCCCCAATGCCGCCATCCCCGGCATCGGCGGCACCCCCAAAACGGTGATCTTCCTCACCGCCGACGCCTACGGCGTCATGCCCCCCATCTCCAAGCTGAACGAGAAGCAGGCCATGTACTACTTTGTCTCCGGCTTCACCAGCAAGCTGGCGGGCACCGAGCGGGGCATCACCTCCCCCGTGCCCACCTTCTCCACCTGCTTCGGCGCCCCGTTCATGCCTCTGGACCCCTCCGTCTATGCCGGGATGCTGGCTGAGAAGGTGGCCAAGTCCGGCGCCAACGTCTATCTGGTCAACACCGGCTGGTGCGGCAACAGCGGCAAGCGCATGAATCTGAAGTACACCCGCGCTATGGTCACCGCCGCCCTCAACGGCGAGCTGGAAAAAGCGGAGTTCGTCACCGACCCCTACTTCGGCGTTCAAGTGCCTACCTCCTGCCCCGGTGTGCCCGACGAGCAGATGATCCCCGCCAAGCAGTGGGGGGACGACACCGCCGGTTACGAGGCCAAGGCCAAGGAGCTGGCCAAGTCCTTTGTGGAGAACTTCAAGAAGTACACCCATATGCCTGCCGATGTGGTGGCAGCCGGCCCCAAGGCCGAGTAAAGCTGGCAGAACTCTATGGGGCGCCGCATCTGCGGCGCCCCATTTCTATGAGGAGGTGGACCCATGAAGCGATATCAGATGTCAGAATCCCTGCCGGTGGGCCTCCTGCTGGCACTGGCGGGCGGGATCTTGGATTCCTATACCTATTTGAACCGGGGACAGGTATTCGCCACCGCTGAGACCGGGAACCTGGTCCTGCTGGGCATCCATTTGGCCCAGGGAGAGCTGGGCCGGGTCCTCTCCTGCCTCTTTCCCATTCTCGCCTTTGCCCTGGGCGTCCTGACTACCGAGGGGCTTCGCCGCCGCCTGAGCTCCGGCCGGGTCCACTGGAGGCAGCCCATCCTGGCGGCGGAGTGCCTGGTCATCCTGGTGGTCTCCTTCCTGCCTCAGGGAGATCTGGACGCCCTGGCCAATGTGCTCATCGCCTTTACCAGCGCCATCCAGATCGAGAGTTTCCGAAAATTTGCAGGCTGCGGATGCGCCACCACCATGTGCACCGGCAACCTGCGCAGCGCCGCCGACAATCTGTACGCAGGCC
>ERZ857521.667-NODE-667-length-48741-cov-3.785236_pt1 | contig 48741 bp, 44 predicted proteins | sample MGYA00519701_ERZ857521 | MGnify/ENA primary metagenome ERZ857521 (study PRJEB31778, sample SAMEA3449346) | human gut metagenome | biome: human gut; feature: human-associated habitat; material: faeces | place: United Kingdom | collected 2010/2012 ...
GTGTGGATACACCGCCCACTGCCCTGAGCACCTTCCTGGACGAACACTATCCCGATGAGCGGATGCGGCGTGTCTATCCCAATGCTGTCCACACCGACTGACCGCTCCGGCAGATTGCCTTAAAATCTGCTTATTCCGGGACGGAACTTCTATGGAAATTTCGTCCGGAATCCGCAATTTTTTATAGACAAATGGCGGATGGGAGAGTATAATAAGGACAAAGCAAAACCTTTAAGTTGGTCCCGTGAGGCTGACAAGGAATCGGCTGCGTCGAATAGAGAACAGATCCTGTACGGAACACCGGGGAAGTTTCCCGGGATTCCGGAGTGATTTTGGATAGCTGAAGCCTTATCTGCCATGCGGATAAGGCTTTTTCTTTTTGCAGCCGGAGGGGAGGAAACCGCAGTTATGGCGGAAAAAACCGTAATTATGGACGCCCAGGCCATCAGCCGGGCAATTACCCGGATCTCCTTTGAGATCGTAGAGCGCAACCGGGGTGCGGAGGATCTGTGTCTGATCGGCATCCGCAGCGGCGGCGCCGTACTGGCCCGTCGGATCGCTGACCGCATCGGAGAGATCGAAAACCGTCCGGTGGAATGCGGAGAACTGGACATCACCCTGTTCCGGGACGACGGCAGCGCGCCGGAGGGCTATGAGGACCATTCCCGCCTGGATTTCTCCATTGACGGGAAGCGTGTGGTGCTCATCGATGATGTAATCTATACCGGACGCAGTGTCCGGGCTGCTATCGATGCCATTATGAGCCGGGGACGTCCCCGGAACATCCAGCTGGCGATCCTGGTGGACCGGGGTCACCGGGAGCTGCCCATCCGGGCGGACTTCATCGGCAAGAACCTGCCCACCTCCAAGGAAGAGATGGTGGAGGTCCAGGCAGACGGCGGTCCTGAGGACTGTGTAGCCATTGTAAAGTGACAGGAGGGAAGATTTTGAGCAGTATCCTGATTCGCAATGCCCGGGTACTTTCCCCGGCAAATGACCTTGACCGTGTGATGAATGTCTGTGTGGAAAATGGCGTCATCACCGAACTGGACAGCACCCGCACCCAGGCGGACACCGTCCTGGAGGCAGACGGTCTGGTGCTGGCTCCCGGTCTGGTGGATATGCATGTCCATCTGCGGGACCCGGGCCTGACCTATAAGGAGGATATCCTCACCGGCTGTGAAGCAGCAGCCCGGGGCGGATTCACCTCGGTGGTATGCATGCCCAACACCAATCCCCCCATTGATAATACCGATACCATCCGCTATATTCTGGAAAAGGCGGAACATGCCAAAGCCCGGGTCTATCCGGTGTGCACCATCACCCGGGGCATGAAGGGCACCGAGCTCAGCGATTTTGCGGCGCTGAAGGCAGCCGGAGCGGTTGCCGCCAGTGATGACGGCAAGCCGGTAGCCAATGCCGCAGTGATGCAGGCGGGTATGGAAGCCTGCTACAAGCTGGATCTGCCGGTGGTGAGCCACTGCGAGGATCTGGACATCATCGCCGGAGGCATCATCAACAAGGGCGCTGTGTCCGAGGCGCTGGGGGTCAAGGGCATGGACCGCACCAGTGAGGACACCATCACCGCCCGGGAAGTGACCCTGGCGGAGAGCACCGGCACCCGCATTCACATCTGCCATGTGTCCACCGAAACTTCGGTGGCACTGATCCGGGACGCCAAGAAGCGGGGCGTACAGGTCACCTGCGAGAGTGCTCCCCACTATATGCTGCTCACCGACAAGGAACTGCTGCGGCGGGACGCCAACTGGCGCATGAATCCCCCGCTCCGGGAACAGCGGGACTGCGAAGCCATCATCGAGGGCTTCTGCGATGGGACCATCGATGCGATGATCACCGACCACGCTCCCCACTCCCCGGAGGAGAAGGCCGACTTTGAAAAGGCCCCCAACGGCATCATCGGACTGGAAACCAGCTTCGCAGCCAGCTGCACGGCTCTGGTGGCCTCGGGCCGGATGAGCCTGGCCCGGCTCATTGAAGTGATGAGCGTCAATCCCTGCCGGATTCTTTCGATTCCCGGCGGCGAGATCAGGGTGGGCGGCCCGGCAGACCTGGTGCTGCTGGCCCCGGAGGAGCGCTGGACCTTCACCGAGGCAGACATCGGCTCCAAGTCCCGGAACACCCCATTCCTGGGCACCGAATTCACCGGCCGGGTACACTGCACCATCAAGGGCGGCGAGATCACCTGGCAGCTCAAGAAGTAAGCGGACACGCCCTGGCGTGTGATCATAAAGACTGACAAGACGGAGGAGAAGAATTATGTCATTTGACCGACTGATCCGAAAGATCGTGGAAACCAAGAACCCCACCGTAGTGGGTCTGGACCCCAAGCTGGAATATATCCCCGAAGAACTGAAGGCAGAGGCCTATGCCAAGTACGGCAAGACCCTGGAAGGCGCTGCTGAAGCCATTCTCGGCTTCAACAAGGGCATTATCGATGCCATCTGTGATGTGGTTCCTGCCGTCAAGCCCCAGTGCGCTTTCTATGAGCGGTTCGGCTGGCAGGGCATGAAGGCACTGGCTGAAACCATTGCCTATGCCAAGGAAAAGGGTATGTTCGTCATCATCGACGGTAAGCGCAACGACATCGGCTCCACCATGACTGCCTATGCAGTAGCCCACCTGGGCGATGTGGAGGTGGAAGGCGAGGTTTACACTCCCTTCGGCGGCGATGCCCTCACTGTAAACGGCTATCTGGGCACCGATGGGATCTCTCCGCTCACCGACATCTGCGTCAAGAAGGACGCCGGTATCTTTGTACTGGTCAAGACTTCCAACCCCTCTTCCGGCGAGCTGCAGGACCGCAGCCTGGAAGGCCGTCCCCTCTACGCCGCCATGGGTGAGATGTGCGAGAAGTGGGGCGAGAGCTGCATGGGCGAGCTGGGTTACTCGGCTGTGGGCGCTGTGGTAGGCGCTACCTATCCCGAGCAGCTGGCTGAGATGCGCAAGGCCATGCCGCACACCTTCCTGCTGGTACCCGGTTATGGTGCCCAGGGCGGCGGCGCCAAGGATGTCATCGGCGCCTTTGATGAGAAGGGCCTCGGCGCCATCGTCAACTCCTCCCGTGCGGTTCTCACTGCCTGGCAGAAGCAGAACCGTCCCGGCAGTGAATATGCCGCTGCCGCCCGGGACGAGGCGATCCGCATGCGGGACGACATCACCCAGTACCTTCCCGAAATCCGACTCTAATTCCCAGACACAGGAGGTCTTTTGAGTATGAGCGAAAATCGTAAATCCGCCGCGCTGATTCTGGCCGACGGGACTGTTTACCGGGGTGTGAGCTTCGGCGCTGCCGGCACTGTCTTTGGTGAGATCGTATTCACCACCGGTGTATCCGGCTTCCAGGAAACCCTGACTGATCCCTCCAACTTTGGTCAGATCGTGGTGCAGACCTTCCCGTCTGTGGGCGGCTACGGCGTCAACAAGGACGACTATGCCTCCGACCGCTGCCATCTCAGCGGCTATGTGGTACGCAGCGTCACCGAGCTGCCTTCCAACTACAAGATGACCGAAACCCTGGGTCAGTTCGTGACTGAGCAGGGCGTTGTGGGCATCGAAGATGTGGATACCCGTGCCATCACCCGGCATATCCGGGACTTCGGTTCCATGAACGCCATGATCTCCACCGAGCATCTGGAGCCCAACGCTGAGGTGCTGGAACAGATCCGCTCCTGGAAGATGGAAAAGGCTGTGGAAAGCGTTGTGTCTGCCGGCGGCGAGTACCCGGCAGCAGAGGAGAAGAAGCATGTCTGCATGGTGGACTTCGGCCGGAGAAACGGCTCGGTGGCTGCCCTTAACCACTATGGCATCGGCGTGACTGTCCTGCCCTGCACCACTCCGGTGGAGGAGCTGCTGGCAGTGAAGTGCGATGGCTATGTCCTCTCCGAGGGCCCCGGCGATCCCGCTGCCTGCGAGAAGTATCTGCCGGCAGTCAAGGCTCTGATGGAGTCGGGCAGACCGGTACCTGGGACTGGGTCACCAGCTCATGGCACTGAGCCAGGGCGCTGCCTGTGAAAAGCTGCTCCATGGTCACCGGGGTGCCAACCAGCCGGTGAAGAACCTGGAGACCGGTCATGTGTATGTCACCACCCAGAACCACAGCTATGCGGTCAAGGCGGACAGCCTGCCGGCCTTTGCAAAGGTCACTGAAAAGAACCTCAACGATGATACCACTGCCGCCATTGTCTATGATGGAATGCCGGCCTTCTCGGTACAGTACAATCCCGAGAGTGTGGTAGGCGGCCGGGATAAGGGCGCCGTATATCGCCGGTTTATGGAACTGATGTCGACAGGGAGGAACTGAGTACAATGCCGCTGAGAAATGATCTGAAGAAAGTAATGGTAATCGGCTCTGGTCCGATCATCATCGGTCAGGCTGCCGAATTTGACTATGCCGGTACCCAGGCCTGCCGGGCCCTCAAGGAAGAGGGACTGGAAGTGGTACTGGTCAACTCCAACCCTGCTACCATCATGACCGATAAGGCCATGGCAGACAAGGTCTATATCGAACCGCTGACCCTGGATGTGGTCAAGCGCATCATTGAAATTGAAAAGCCCGATGGCCTGCTCTCCACCCTGGGCGGACAGACCGGCCTGACCCTGTCGATGCAGCTGGATAAGGACGGCTTCCTGGCGGAGCACAATGTGCGTCTGCTGGGCGCCAAGCGCTCCACCATCGATAAGGCGGAGGACCGCCAGATGTTCAAGGACACCATGGAGAAGATCGGTCAGCCCTGTATCCCCTCCAAGGTTGTGGAAAATCTGCCCGATGCCATCGCCTTCACCGAGGAGATTGGCCTGCCTGTCATCATCCGTCCGGCCTTCACCATGGGCGGTACCGGCGGCGGTATTGCCACCACCATGGAAGAACTCCACGAGATCGCTGAAAATGGTCTGCGTCTGTCTCCCATCACCCAGATCCTGGTTGAAAAGTGCATCTCCGGCTGGAAGGAGATCGAGTTCGAGGTCATCCGGGACAGCGTGGGCAACTCCATCACTGTCTGCTCCATGGAGAACATGGACCCTGTGGGCATCCACACCGGTGACTCCATTGTAATCGCTCCGGCAGTGAGCCTCTCCACCGAGGAGTTCGGCATGCTGCGGGAAGCTGCCATTGACATTGTAAACGAGCTGGGCGTTGAGGGCGGCTGCAACTGTCAGTTCGCTCTGGAGCCGGGCTCCAAGGAATATGCCGTCATCGAGGTAAACCCCCGTGTATCCCGTTCGTCGGCACTGGCTTCCAAGGCCACCGGTTATCCCATCGCCAAGGTTGCCACCAAGATCGCCATCGGCTACCGTCTGGACGAGATCCGCAACGCGGTAACCGGTTCCACCTGGGCCTGCAACGAGCCCACTGTGGACTACATCGTCTGCAAGTTCCCCAAGTGGCCCTTTGATAAGTTTGTATACGGCAAGCGTACCCTGGGCACCCAGATGAAGGCTACCGGTGAGGTAATGTCCATCGGTTCCAGCTTCGAGCAGGCCATTATGAAGGCAGTCCGCTCCATCGAGCTGGGTCTCGACACCCTGCGTCTGCCCAAGAATGCCGACAAGACCGACGACGAGATCCGGGAACTGCTGCATGTACAGGACGATGAGCGTATCTTCGCCGTATTTGAGGCACTCTACCGCGGCATCGACTTTGATACCATCTATGCCGCCACCAAGATCGACAAGTGGTTCCTGGGCAAGCTGTGGAACCTGGCTCGCATCGAACATGAACTGGAGAAGGGCAGCCTGGACAAGGAGCTCTATCTCGAGGCCAAGGACGCCGGCTTCCTGGATAAGACCATCGAGCGCATTTCCGGTGTGAGCTGCGCTCCGTATCACCGCAAGGCTGCCTACAAGATGGTAGATACCTGCGCTGCGGAATTCCAGGCTCAGACCCCTTACTTCTACTCCACCTTTGATGAGGAGAACGAGGCGGAGATCTTCCTGGAGCGCAACAAGAACGACAAGAAGAAGGTCCTGGTATTCGGTTCCGGCCCCATCCGGATCGGACAGGGCATCGAGTTCGACTACTGCTCGGTACACTGTGTCTGGGCGCTGAAGGAGCACGGCTACGAGGCTGTCATCATCAACAACAACCCCGAAACCGTATCCACCGACTTCGATACCTCCGACCGTCTGTACTTTGACCCGCTGACCCCCGAAGATGTGGACAGCGTTCTGGAGATTGAGAAGCCCTGGGGTGCTGTGGTACAGTTCGGCGGTCAGACTGCCATCAAGCTCACCAAGCATCTGCAGGAGAAGGGCGTGAATATCCTGGGTACTTCGGCAGACAGCATCGATGCCGCCGAGGACCGGGAACGCTTCGATGAGGTGCTGGAGCAGTGCGGTATCCCGCGTGCCAAGGGTACCACCGTATTCACCACCGAGGAAGCAGTCAAGGCTGCTGACGAGCTGGGTTATCCGGTGCTGCTGCGTCCGTCCTATGTACTGGGCGGTCAGAATATGATCATCGCCTATTCCGAGTCGGATGTCCGGGAGTACATGGGCATCATCACCTCCCATGAGATCGAGAACCCCGTTCTGGTGGACAAGTACCTCATGGGTACCGAAGTGGAAGTCGATGCCATCTGCGACGGCAACGACTATCTGATCCCCGGCATCATGCAGCATATCGAGCGTGCCGGTATCCACTCGGGCGACTCTATCTCGGTTTACCCGGCCCAGACCCTGAGCCAGAAGGTCCGTGCCACCATCATCGACTACACCGGTCGTCTGGCCCGTGCGCTGAAGGTGGTCGGCCTGGTGAATATCCAGTATGTGGTTTACAATGGCGAAGTTTATGTCATCGAAGTAAACCCCCGTTCCTCCCGTACCGTGCCCTATATCAGCAAGGTTGCCAATGTGCCCATGGTGGATCTCGCCACCAAGGTAATGCTGGGCGAAAAGCTGGCTGACCTGGGTTATGGCACCGGCCTCTATCCTCAGGGCGACTATGTAGCCGTCAAGGTACCGGTGTTCAGCTTCGAAAAGCTGCACGATGTGGATATTCAGCTCGGACCGGAGATGAAGTCCACCGGTGAGGTACTGGGCATTGCCAAGACCTTTGAGGAGGCTCTCTACAAGGGCCTGGTAGCAGCCGGCTACAAGATGAAGAAGGAAGGCGGCGTGCTGATCTCGGTGAAGGACGGCGACAAGCAGGAGATCATCGAGGTGGCAGACCGGTTCGAGCGGCTGGGCTTCACCATCTACGCCACTGCCGGTACCGCCAAGACCCTGAACAGCAACATGATCGCTGCCAATGTGGTGCGCAAGATCGAGGAGCCATCGCCGAACATTCTCGACCTGTTCGAGGAGAACAAGATCGACTACCTGATCTCCACCAATGCCACCGGACGCAAGCCGGCTGAGCATTCGGTGCAGATGCGCCGCAAGGCTGTTGAGCGGTCCATCGCCTGTCTGACTGCCGTGGATACTGCCATGGCTCTGACCGAGTGCCTGCTCATGGATACAACCATCAACGATGTGGATCTGGTAGACATCACCAAGATCTGATGATCCTCATCGCATAGAAAAAGCCGTCCCCGGCCGGGGACGGCTTTTTTTGATGGCAGTGGGAATCAGGTGCGGCATGCGGAGAAATAATGCCTGCCACAGGTCACCCGGCAGGCCCATTGAGACAGGGGAGAGGGGTGACCGGCTCTGACAGGCTTTTACTGCGCACAGAAGCCACTATACGGATTGGAATAACCGGATAGAATATTATAGATTGCAGCTGTAGACAGCATTTGCAGGACGGCTTTTCAAGGCCCCGGCGGGGACAGAGCGACTCCGGATGCGCAACCCGCAGAATGGCGCTTACGCCCACCCATGGGTCTGAGGATTGCTGCCCGGACAGCATTTGCCAATGCTGGCAGCGCACGGGCAGCGGGCTGGCCTGCACAGCATATGGAACGGCAGCCCGGCTCCATACAGGCAAAGGTCTGTTGATCCAACAAAAAACAGGACGGAACTGTATATTCCGTCCTGTTTTTTACTATTCGTATAGAGGTCAGCGGATAAAGCCGATCTTCTTGTAAACCTTGCTCAGGGTCTTCTGGGAAACATACAAGGCCTTGTCAGCACCGGCATGGTAGAAGCTCTCCAGCTGGGCCTTATCCGAACGCAGCTCGGCAAAGTGATCCCGGATGGGCTTCAGGTGGTCTGCCACTGCTTCGCCCACAGCCAGCTTGAAGTCGCCATAGCCCTTGCCGGCAAACTCTGCCTCTGCTTCGGCAATGCTCTTGCCGGTTACCACCGAGTAGATGGTCAGCAGGTTGTTGATGCCGTCCTTGCCCTCGGCGTAGCGGATCTCCATATCCGAGTCGGTGACCGCACGCTTGAACTTGCGCACGATGGTATCCTTGTCATCCAGAATGGTGATGAAGGCGTTGGGGTTCTCGTCCGACTTGGACATCTTCTTGGTGGGTTCCTGCAGGGACATGATCTTGGCGCCCTCATTGGCAGCGGGGATATAGCCGTCCGGCACTACGAAGGTATCGCCATAGGCCTGGTTGAAGCGCTGGGCAATGTTCCGGGTCAGCTCCAGATGCTGCTTCTGATCCACACCCACCGGTACCAGGTCAGCCTGATAGAGCAGAATATCCGCTGCCATCAGGGTGGGGTAGGTGAACAGACCGGCATTGACATTGTCAGGGTGCTTCTGGCTCTTGTCCTTGAACTGGGTCATACGGCTCAGTTCCCCGAAGGGAGTATTGCAGTTGAGTACCCAGGCCAGCTCGGCGTGGGTCTTGACATGGCTCTGGATAAAGGCAGTGCTGCGGTCGGGATCAATGCCGCAGGCCAGCATCAGGGCATAGGCATCCAGGATATTCTTGCGGAACTGCACCGGGTCCTGCCGTACAGTGAGAGCATGCATATCCACGATGCAGTAGTAACAGTCATAGTCGTCCTGGAGCTTGACCCAGTTCTTGAGTGCGCCCAGATAGTTGCCCAGTGTCATCACACCGGTGGGCTGAATGCCCGAGAATACAACCGGCTTTTTCTGATTCTGATTATCCATGGTATTTATTCCTCCAAAATCGTCATTGAATTACAGAGAATGGGTGAGCCGGCCCAGGATCTCCATACCCCGGAGAATGGCCTCATCCGAAGGGGTGGAGTAGTTGAGCCGGAAGCTGCGGCTGATGGTTTCCGGATCGGTCATGAATCCGGCTCCGGGCACAACCAGCACACCGGCTTCGGCGGCGGACGCGGCAAACGGCTGGGAATCACAGCCCTCAGGCAGGGTACACCAAACAAACAGGCCGCCGTCCGGCTCGGTGCGGGTCACACGGCTGTCAAAGCAGCGGTCGAATGCATCGAGCATCAGCGTACTCTTGCGGCGATATACTGCGGCCAGGCCGGCAAGGTGCGCATCCATATCCTGTTCGGTGAGGAACCGGTAACAGATCTTCTGCGCCAGGATATTGGAATGGACATCACAGGCGCTTTTCAGGGTAGTATACTGTGCGATGAGATCCCGGTGGGCAAGGACATAACCTGTGCGCACTCCCGGAGCCAGGATCTTGGAAAAACTGCCCATGTAGATCACATGACCGGTTTCATCCAGGCTCTTGATGGGCGGCAGGGCTTCCCCACGGAAGCGGAGATCACCATAGGGGTTGTCCTCCAGGATCAGAATGTCATACTGCACTGCCAGTTCATAGACCCGGCGGCGCTTTTCCATCGACATGGTGATGCCGGTGGGATTCTGGAAGTTGGGAATGGTGTAGAGGAAACGGATGGGACCGCCTTCCCGCAGGGCAGCTTCCAGTGCGTCCACATCGATGCCGTCCTCCTGCATGGGCACACCCCGGAGCCGGGCTCCCGCAGCGCGGAAGGCATCCAGACAGCCCAGGAAGGTGGGCTCCTCACAGAGGACAATGTCGCCGGGATCGCAGAGAATCCGGGCGGTGAGATCGCCGCCCTGCTGAGCGCCGGAGACGATGACACAGTCATCAAACTCCCTGCCGCAGCCATAGCGGGACCGCATCCAGTCGGTCACAGCCCGGCGCAGGGACGGATCGCCCTGGGGGACACTGTACTGGAGCGCCTCCAGAGGCTCCTCCTCCAGAATCCGGCGGGTGATGTCCTGTACCGCGTCGATGGGATAGGCCTCGGGTGCGGGATTGCCTGCCGCCAGCGAAATGATGGCGGGATCAGCACCCATGTCCAGGATTTTATTGGCGGCGGTGGGCCGCAGCGATCCGGCATGGGCGGAACGATGGAACTGCATTTTCCTCAACTCCTTTTGGCGGAAATCCGCCGGAAAATACTGTTTCTATTGTAGCACAAACCCGGGTGGAAGAAAAGTAGAAACCGCTTTAGCGGGGCAACTTTCAAAAATGTAAAAAGTATTTGACATTTTCCCTTTGGTGTGATACAGTAAAGATGTAAAAAGTATTTGACATCTTAAAGGAGGAATGAAGAATGAATACAGCACAGGCAATGCCCTGGTGGGGCTGGCTTTTCTTTGCGGGATTCTTTCTGCTGCTGGGGCTGACCGGGGTGATGTTTGTTTCCATCCTGCGCCAGGGTGATGAACGCCGCAGGCTGATCCTGCTCCATGCCGGAAGCACCAGTTTTTCCGCCTTTGTGGGAATGCTGCTGCTGGAGATCATTCTGGGTGTGGCGGGAAGCATCACCCAGGGCATTCCCATAGAGGAGAAGAATCCGCTGGTGCTGCTGATGACAGCGGCGCTGGTCTACTGTGTTTCCCTCTGCTACTACAAAAGACGGTACGGTGACTGACTATGAAGAACCAGATCCGGGATCTGCGGCGGGAACAGGGGCTTTCTCAGGAGGAACTGGCCCGGCGCTGCGGCGTATCCCGTCAGACCATCAACGCCATTGAGAACAACAAGTATGACCCCACCCTGGCACTGGCGTTCCATCTGGCTGCGGAGCTGGGGGTGCGGGTGGATGAACTGTTCACGCCCGACAGCTCTGCCCAGGCATAACAAAAAAAGGCTGGAAAAAATTCCAGCCTTTTTCTTATGAGTTGATTCAGCGGTTTTCCAGCTTTTCGATGCCCTTCTTGAGGCGCTTCAGGCTCTCCTCCTTGCCGAGGATCGCAGCAATTTCCACGCCGCCGCCGGGGGTGAACTGCTTGCCGCTCAGGGCAATGCGCAGCGGCCACAGCAGGTAGCCGTTCTTGACGCCCAGCTTGGCAATCAGGTCGAACATGGCAGTGTGAACAGCCTCGTCCGAGAAGTCGTCCATGGCCTCCATCACCGGCAGGATCTGACGCAGGATCTCCAGCGAGGTCTCCTCGTTGGTCTTCATCTTCTTGCTCACATAGAGGTCGGTGGAGTAGTCGGGCAGCTCGTCAATGAAGTCCAGCTGCTCGGGAATATCGCCCAGAACTTCGCAGCGGGGCTGCAGCAGGGAAGCGATGAGCTTGGTGTCCACATCTTCCCGCTTTACACCCTTGCGAATCCACGGCAGAGCCATGTCATGGAACTGCTCGGGGGTCAGGGCGCGGATATACTCACCGTTGAGGAAGCGCAGCTTGACGGTATCGAAGATCGCCGGGGACTTGGAAATGCCATGGATATCAAAGGCCTCGATCATCTCCGGGAGGGAGAAGACTTCCTTTTCACCCTTGGGGCTCCAGCCCAGCAGCAGGATGTAGTTGAGGATGGCTTCCTTGAGGTAGCCCTGAGCCACCAGATCCTGATAGGAGGCGTCACCGTTGCGCTTGGAGAGCTTGTGGGTGGCGTCCTTCATAACCGGCGGGCAGTGCATATAGATCGGGATCTCCCAGCCGAAAGCCTCATAGAGCAGGTTGTACTTGGGGGCGGAGGAGAGATACTCACTGCCGCGGATTACATGGGTGATGCCCATGAGATGGTCGTCCACAACGTTGGCAAAGTTATAGGTGGGGAAGCCGTCAGCCTTCAGCAGGATCTGATCGTCCAGGGTGCTGTTTTCCACCGTGATGGAGCCATAGACTACATCATCAAAGGTGGTAGTGCCTTCCAGCGGCACCTTCTGACGGATTACATAGGGTTCGCCGGCATCCAGCTTGGCCTGAACCTCCTCGGGGGTGAGGTTGCGGCAGTGGCGGTCATACTGGGGAGCAATGCCCGAAGCCTTCTGCAGCTCCCGGACTTCCTCCAGACGCTCCTTGTCGCAGAAGCAGTAGTAAGCGGCGCCCAGCTCTACCAGCTTGAGGGCATATTCCTTATAGATGCCCATGCGCTCACTCTGTACATAGGGGCCTACCGGGCCGCCGATATCCGGACCCTCGTCCCACAGCAGGCCGGTGTCCCGCATGGTGTTGTAGATAATATCCACGGCGCCTTCCACCTGACGCTCCTGGTCAGTATCCTCGATCCGCAGGATCATTTTACCGCCCATGCTCTTGGCAGTAAGATAGGCATACAGGGCTGTCCGCAGGTTACCGACATGCATATAGCCGGTCGGACTGGGGGCAAATCGGGTGCGTACATGGTCAAATTTCATGGTCAAAGCCTCCGTTTTGGAATGTTTATTGACAGGCGGCTTGCAGAAACCGCACAAAGAGATACTTACTAATAATACTATCTCTCAGGGGTATGTTTGTCAAGAAAAACCATTCGTTTTCCCGGGGACACACCGGGTTTCGACACCGGGTTCTGACTGCTTTCGCACTATACAAAAAGTTATAATCAGGCTGTAAAATACTATAAATGGACAGGCCTGCCCGGATTCCGGGAAATTTTTGACCGGAAACGGACAGGTTATGCACAGAAACAGGTGAAAGCGTATGCAAAACAGAACCGATTATGCCGGGCTTCCCATCCGGGACAGGCTCAGGCAGACCGCCGGACAGTACCGGCGCGCATTGGAAATGGCAGCAGCTGCCGCCGGAGGCGCTGTCTTTGCCGGAGCGCATATCCTGGGCGGGATTGCTCCATTCGGGGTGGCGCTGGCTGCCGCGGTGCCGGAGGGACTGTTCCTGCCGGCGCTGTTCGGGGCGCTGTTCGGATACCTCTGGTTCCCGGCGCCGGGCAGTGCCATGGAATATGCCGCCGCCATCCTGCTGCTGGGCGGGGTGCGGTGGACCCTCTCCAGCGGCAGCCTGTGGAAACGCATTCCCCAGGCGCCGGCTGTGCTGGCAGGGGGCTGCATGCTGGTGGGAGGGGTGGCTGCGGCCTTCGCCCTGGGCGGTGATCCCTACCGCCTGCTCATGGCAGTGGCAGTGTCCATGCTGGCAGCGGGCAGCGCCTGGTTTTTTGCCCGGTCCTTTGTGATCCTCCGCAGCCGGGTAGCCTCCGCTTACCAGGAGGAACTGGGCTGCCTCTATGTCACCTTCCTGCTCATTGCCGCCGGACTGGGTCAGGTCACCGCAGCGGGGATTTCCGCCGGACGGGTGCTGGCCTCTGCCGGAGTGCTGCTCTTTGCCTTTGCTGGGGGCCCCGCTGCCGGAGCCGTGCTGGGAGTGGGCGCCGGGCTGGTGGCTCTGGCGCTGGGCAAGGACACCGCCTTCCTCATGGGCAGTTATGCCGCCGGCGGTCTGCTGGCAGGGACGGCGAACCGGTTCGGGCGCATTCCCACGGCGCTGTGCTATCTGGCGGTGACGGCACTGGTTTCGGTGACCTCGCCATCCTCCCGGATGATGCAGATCGCCCTGGCGGAAAACCTGCTGGCCTGCTTGATTGTGCTGGTGCTGCCGGGCAAGGTGGTACGGTTTGTCCAGCCCGCCCGGGAGAATGCCGCCGGGGAGACCTCCGCCGAGCGGATGGCCCTGCGGATGCAGATGGAGCGGTTTGCCCAGGCGCTGCGGGAGATCGGCGACACCACCCGGGAGGTATCCCGGAAGCTGGGCAGCATGCATCTGTGCAGTGTGGAAGATGTGTGGCAGCAGACCATGGATACTGTCTGCCGGAAATGTCCCCGGCGGTACCGGTGCTGGCAGAGTGAATTCGATCAGACCATGGACGCCGTGAACAACTGCATGCTGATCCTGCGCCGGGACGGTCAGCTGGAGAGCGGACAGATCCCTGAAACGCTCCGGAGCGTCTGCCGGGCGCCGGATGAGCTGGCAGCCGCCCTGACAGCGGGTTATGCCCGGTACCAGGCAGAGCTGGGCAGCCGCCGGAAGGTCAGTCAGATCCGGGGTGTGGTCACCGATCAGTTCGAGGGGCTGGCTATGCTGGTGGAGGAGCTGTCCGGACGGTGGGAGAACTTCTGCCGCCGGGACGCGAAACTTGAGGAGAAGGCCCGGAGCTGTCTGGCAGCCCAGGGACTGGACCCGGGGGAGATCTGCTGCAATCTGGACCGGGAGAACCGGCTCCTGATGGAGTGTGAGATCAACCCCCTCAAACTGCCGAGGCTGGACAAGACAGCCCTGGCTCTGGAGATGGGGGAACTGCTGGGACGGGATCTGGAACTGCCCCAGGTGCGCACAGTGGGCGGACATGCCTACCTCAGCTGGCAGGAGCGGGCAGTCTATACGGTGGACTGGGGTTCCAGTCAGCTCACCGAAACAGGGTCGAGGATCACCGGGGACGCCTACCGCAGCCTGACCACCGACACCGGACGGTTTGTGCTGATCCTTTCGGACGGTATGGGCACCGGCGGCAATGCGGCGGTGGACAGCGCCATGACCTCCGATCTGCTCCGGCGGCTGCTGGAAGCGGGGGTGGGCTGTGATGCCGCCCTGAAGATCGTCAACTCGGCGCTGCTGCTCAAGAGCGGGGAGGAGACCCTTGCCACCGCCGATGTGGCGGCAGTGGATCTCTTCACCGGGCGGGCAGAGTTCTACAAGGCCGGTGCCGCCCCCACCTTCCTGGTGAAGAACGGACGGGCCGGGTATGTGCAGTCTGATTCGCTGCCGGCGGGCATTCTGGAGGGCGCCGCCTTTGAAAAGAGCAGCCTGACCCTCCGGGAGGGGGACCGGCTGGTGCTGGTGTCGGACGGAGTCACAGCCACCGGAGCGGACTGGGTCAAGTCCCAGCTGGAAGCCGGGGCGGAACTCTCGGCCCAGCAGCTGGCGGAGGACCTTGCCAGGACTGCCCGGGAGCGTCAGCAGCCCGGACGGGAGGACGACATCACTGTCCTGGTGGCGGATCTGTTCCGGGCGGACTGAGCCGCACGCCTCTGACAATAGAAGAAAACACCGGGTTTTCCCTGCGGAAAGCCCGGTGTTTTTTATACGCATTGTTGAATTTCTGTGGTATTATACTGAAAAATCAGCCCCGGCGGCGGTAATAGCGGTTCTTATTGCGGCCCCGCAGAACGGTGATGGTGATATAGGCAATGATGCTCAGGATCACAAAGACCACAATGAACTTGGCAAGGAAGCTGCGGAACAGACGCTTGAACTGGTCGATGAGGGTGGCGATCAGGCTGGCGTCCACATCTTCGGCTGCCACAGCCGGGACACTGCCGATCTCCTCACCGGCGAGCATCAGGCGGATGGTGCCCACCTGGTCGCCTTCCTTGATGGGGGCATTCACCACGGCGGGCAGATCTAGTTCCATGGTGATGGAGCTGGCTTCGATCTCATTGGGGAGCAGGTCGGTGAATACTTCGCCGCTCTTGATGAGCAGGTAATCCTTGCCGCCCCGGGCGAGCTTCAGCGGGACTTCGCCCACACCCACATCCTTTTCGATGAGGGTCTTGTTGGAGAAGGAGCTGAACGCCCAGTCATAGAGCTCAATGGTCTGCTTGAAGACCATGTTTTCCTCCAACTTTTCGCCATTGGAATCGTACTGGGGCGCACCCATCATCACCATCAGGTAGTGATAGCCGTCCTTTTCCGCGGTGCTCACCAGACAGCGTCCAGCTTCATCGGTGGTACCGGTTTTGACGCCGGTGGCATAGGGATAATAATAGGTACTGCCGGGCGAGATCAGGAAGTTGGTGGTGTTCCAGTGCAGGGGATTGCCGTTCTGATCCTCTCCGGCATAGTAGTAGTTGGTGGAAACGATCTCCCGGAAGGTTTCATTCTCCAGGGCTGCCATGGTGATCAGATACATATCATAGGCAGTGGTGTAATGGTCGTCGTCATGCATGCCGCTGGCGTTGACAAAGTGGGTGTTGACCGCTCCGAGTTCCGCGGCCTTTTCATTCATCATCTCGGCGAAGTAGTCCAGGCTGCCGTCGCCCACATAGTCGCCGAGCATCATGGCGGCTTCATTGCCCGAGGGGAGCAGCGCCGCATAGAGCAGTTCCCTGGGGGTGAAGGTCTCGCCCCGGAGAATGCCTGCCAGCGAAGCGCCGGTGCCGCTCAGGGCATTCTGGATGTAGAGCTTGAGCTCGATCTGCGGTGTGTCCAGATCCGGGATATTCTCCAGCGCCAGCAGGGCGGTCATGATTTTGGTGGTGGACGCCGGGTAGACCTTTTTATCGGCGTCCTTTTCATAGATCACCTTGCCGGTATCCAGATTGATGAAATAAACCGCTTCGGCATCCACATCGAAGCCCGGATCATAATCGGCAAAGGCTGGTGTGATGGCAGAAAGTCCGGTGATTACAACAGCCAGCAGCAGACTGGCGACAGTTTTGAGTTTACGCATCCGTTTGATATTCCTTTCCCACGGCTGAATGAATATGATATAATGACCGGTATGCAGTCATAATAATGGGCCTCTGAGGTCCGGTACCTGTCCTGGACAGGGCAGATGAAAAAGATGCCCCTGTTTTACCACGAGGCGAAAAACATGGTATAATAGCTGCAAAGCGGCTATTATACTTGTTTTTATGGCCGAACGATGCGCAGGCTTTGCCTGCTCCCGTCCCAATGGCCAATTATACCATTCCGCTGCCGCTTCATGGTATAATAGCCGCAAAGCGGCTATTATACTTGTTTTTATGGCCGGACGATGCGCAGGCTTTGCCTGCTCCCGTCCTAATGGCCAATTATACCATTCCGCTGCCGCTTCATGGTATAATAGCTGCATCGGACTGTTTCTCCCCAGGGAGGGAAACGGCGGTACAATGACCGCTGTGCCGGTATATGGCATCTCCGGCGGGGTTTTCACCGGGACTGTCCCGGGCACAGGAAAACAGTCAATACAATATCATTATAGCAAACCTGCCCGGGGATTAAAAGCCGGGTAAAAATTTTTACAATTCCCCGGGAGGGATGGAGCTTTGATTTATGTAACAGGTGATCTGCACGGTGATCCGGCACGGCTTTCGGATAAGGCGCTCCGGCGGCTGAAAAAAGGGGATACCCTGCTGGTATGCGGGGATTTTGGCTTTGTATGGGATGGAAGCCCGGCAGAACTGAAGCTGCGCCGGAAGATCGGCAAGCAGAAGTACACCACCATCTTTGTGGACGGCACCCATGACAACCTGCCCATGATCCGGGAGTTCCCGGAGGAGGAGTATGCCGGCGGCACAGTGCGCCGCATTGAAGGGAATCTGCTCTATGCCGAACGCGGGACGATCCTGACGCTGGAGGGGAAGAAGGTATTCTTCCTGGGCGGCGGAGTCAGCGAGGATATGGATGAGCGCCTGGAGAGCGGCACCTCGCACAGTGAGGAGATGCCCACAGCCGAGGAGCTGGCAGCCGCGGAAGATCGCCTGACCCAAAGCGGCGGGGTGGATCTCATCATCACCCATCAGCCGTCTGACCGGATGCGCATCTTCCTGGGCGGCGATCGCACCGAAATCTCGCCCCTGGGAGCCTTCCTGGACCGGGTGGAACAGGAGATGCAGTTCGGCAGCTGGTATTTCGGACGGCTGCACAAGGATAAGAAGATCCCGCCCCGGCAGCAGGCGGTATTCCGGGAAGTAGTCCCGGCAGAACAGCGGTAAACAGCATAAAAAGCGGATCGTCCGGGGAGGACGGTCCGCTTTTTTCACAGGGGGAGATTGACACAGAAAAACAGCGCAGCCGCAGGGCCGCGCCGGTTTTTCCATACGGTTCTGAATTAGGTCAGATCACATATTTACCAAGCGCTGCAGGGAGAGCAGAGGGATCAGCCGAAATAGTGAAGGTAATGGCAAAGCCTTCCTTCGCAGCTGTGGCGTCCAGCCGCTCGATCATCTTCGCCAGTTCGGTGAGGTCATCGCCGGCGATCTTCAGGGTCTGGTCCACAAAGATATCAGTTGTGTCGTAATTTGCGGCATACAGACCGGTCAGGAACCCATAGAGGCCATCAAAATTGCCAACCTCATAGTCGTCCATGTCGATCAGGCGTACCCGGCGGTCCAGGTCATTGTTGAGCTTGGTGGTCTTTTCCACGCAGATCACATCGCCCTTGTCCGCTGCCACAGCCTCATTGACCATTTCAATCAGTCTTGTGGTCTTGCCGCTGCCTTTCAGTCCAACGATCAGTCTAATCATAGTAAATTCCTCCCTGTCACTTTAATTTGTATATCCGCTGTAACGAATACAGTGATTACAACAATCTTTATTTTGCCTCTGTTCCGGTATAGCCCGGCTTGCCCAGCAGACGGAACATATTGCGCTTGTACTGTTCCACACCCGGCTGGTCGAAGGGATTGATCCCCAGCAGATACCCGGATACAGCACAGCTCAGTTCGAAGAAGTAGAAGAGTTCGCCCAGGGTCTGTGCGTCCCGTCGGGGTGCGGTGACCAGTGTCACCGGTACGCCGCCATTCCAATGGGCTTCGGCAGTCGCCATCAGGGCAATGCGGTTGATCTCACTCAGGCTTCTGCCTTCCAGATAACCCAGACCGTCATGGTCGCTGCCCAGTACCGGAACGGTGAGACCGCAGCCGGTATCGGCAAAGTCCAGCACTGTTTCACACAGGATGCGCTGGCCCTCCTGGATGTACTGTCCCAGAGAGTGGAGATCGGTGGAAAACTGCGCCGAAGCGGGGAACAGCCCCTTTCCGTCCTTGCCGCAGCTCTCTCCGTACAGCTGGATCAGCCACTGGGAAAGACCGCTGGCGAAAGGTTCATAGGCGCCGAAGAGTTCCACACTTTTTCCCTTCCGGGAAAGAATATCCTGAATCGCGGCATAACGGTATGCCGGATTGAGAAGCAGATCATGGGCCGGCTCATCATAGAGCCGCTGTGCGGTGCGGGCACCTTCCATCAGGGCCCGGATGTCATGTCCTGCGGCGGCGATGGGAAGCAGTCCCACCGGAGTCAGTACCGAGAACCGTCCGCCCACATCCCGGGGAATTTCGAACCGGCCCCAGCCCTCTTCCTCACACATCTGCCGGAGAATACCGCTGGCAGGATCGGTGGTGCACCAGATCCTGCGGGCAGCCTCGCTGCCATATCGCCGCTGCATCAGTTCCAGAACCAGCCGGAACGCAATGGCCGGCTCGGTGGTGGAACCGGATTTGGAGATGACATTGACGGCGATCTCCCGGCCTTCACACCGGGAGAGGACCTCCGAGAGATGGGAGGGACTCATATCGTTGCCGAGGAACAGCACTTCGGGGCCATTGGCACCGGGCAGGAAGTCCAGTGCAGCCTTGGCACCGAGATAGGAGCCGCCGATGCCGATCACCAGCAGGATGTCCGCCTCTTCCCGGATTGTCCGGGCTGCGGTTTCCACAGCCGAGAGGAGTTCCTCTCCGGTATCACACGGGAGGGTGCGCCAGCCCTTGGGCTGTCCGTCCGGGGTGTGCAGGCGCTCCCGCGCTGCCGCAAGCCGTCCGGTGTACGCGTCCAGTTCCGACTGGGTAACAAAGCCGCTCAAAAACTGTTCATCTAAAATCAGGGACATCTTTTTTACTCCTTTGTGCTTTAACACTATTCTACTCTATCTTGTTCATTTTTTCAAGATATACTTTACTCCCCTGAATCATTTTATTGATTATTAACAAATAATTCTTGATTTACTCTACATCGGCCCCGCAAAGGGCGCTCAGGAGCCGACAGAACGCCGTACCGAATTCCATACGGGGCACTGCCTGGGAGGCGATAATATCATATTCTGTCAGAGCCTCGCCGTCAAGGAGGACTTTGACGCTTCCCAGCACCTGTCCCTCCTCCACCGGCGCCTCCACTTCGGGCAGGAGTTCCGCTTCGCAGGTCAGGTCATTGCGGCGGGCCTTTTCCACCAGGATGCCCTCCGGAGCGTCCGGCACCGGGGTCACCGTGGGTTCGGTGCCATGGCGCACCGGCACCGGCGAGAGCTGATCCTCCACTTCGGGAGCCGGGGCCAGGGCATAGCTTGCGAACCCATAGTCCAGCAGGCTCTTGGCGCTCTCAAAGCGGGTGTCGCTGTCCGGGGCGCCGAGGATCACAGCGATGAGGATCATGCCGTCCCGCTCCGCCACCGCGCAGACACAGCAGCCGGCATCGTCGGTGGTGCCGGTCTTGAGCCCGATGCACCCGTCATAGAACCGCACCAGACGGTTGGTGTTCACCAGTTCGGTTTCGCCGTCCCGGAGGGTATCCTGCCAGACGGTGGTGTAGTCGGTGATCCACCGGTGCTGAAGCAGTTCCCTTGCCATGACTGCAATGTCCCGGGCGGTGGTGTAGTGGCCCTCCTCGTCCAGCCCGCAGGCGTTGACAAAGTGGGTGGACTCCATGCCCAGCTCTGCCGCCTTCTGGTTCATCTTATCGGCGAACATGGCTTCAGTGCCTGCCAGGTGTTCCCCCAGGGCCACAGCGGCGTCATTGGCGGAGGCAATGGCAGTAGCCCGGAGCATCTCGTCCACCGTCATGGTTTCGTAGGGCTCGAGCCAGATCTCCGATCCGCCCATGGAGGAGGCATAGGGGGAGGTGGTGACAGTATCGTCCAGGGAGATCTGCCCGGCGTCCACTGCCTCGCAGACCAGCAGCATGGTCATGATCTTGGTGATGGAGGCCGGGGCATGGCGGTCATCGGCATTGTATTCAAACAGTACCCGTCCGCTTTCCGCTTCCATCAGCAGGGCGGAGGCACAGTCCAGAGGGGCATTCTCCTCTGATTCAGCGGCCCAGGCGGTGGGAAGGGTGGTTCCCGTTACCGCCAGTGCCAGCGTCAGAGCCAGCAGAGCTCTGCACAGGTGTTTTTTCATAGGTCAGCACTCCTTTGTCCGCAAAAAATCGGATACGATCCCTTTATATCTATGCGGCAAAGGGGACAAATAGCTGTGATCCCCGGCAGGAAAAAGAAAAAAGACAGCCTGGGAGCTGTCTTTTTTCGGGAGGGGTCAGGAAATTCTCGGCTTGCAGATGATGTCGATGACCTTGGTTTCAAAGAGGTTGTTGGAGTGGCCGGGGATCAGGCTGATGACATAGTCGGCACCGTGGCCGCAGCCGCCTACCGCCAGGATCTCCTCGCCATAGGGAACAGCGCCGTTGTCCATGGCCATCAGGGAGATCTCCACGCCCACCTTCATGCCCTGTCCGAGCATCTTGAGGGTGTCCGCCATGAGGATAGCCGGGGTGACGCCGCCGTACTTGTTGACGATGCCCCGTTCCGCGCCCGAGAGGGCATGGGTGGCAGTGATGACAGTCACGCCCTTGTCGGTGAGTTCCCGGCGTTTTTCGGGGGTCATTTCACACTGACCGGGGCCCAGGTCGCCATAGCAGTGGGTGACATTCACAAAGTGGACATCCACACCTGCCTTGGCAAAGGTGTCCATGAAGATGTCGGTGGTATAGCCGGTTTTGGAGGCGATCACCACATGTTTGATGCCGTGTTCCCGGGCATAGTCACAGGCCAGCCGGGCAGCTTCGGGAGTATTCTCCCAGCCTTTGTTTGCGAAGATCATACGCTTCCTTCCTTTCCGTACCGCTTGGATTTGTCTTTATCATAGCACAGTCCCAAAGAAATTGACAGTTCGGGAATGGGGAAATCGCTTAAAAGCTGCCGGGAAATTTCCGGTTTTGTGTGAAACTGTCCAAACTGCCGGGAAATGCGGCCCGGAATGCCCGGTGAGATTGTAATTTCCTGCCGGATTGTTTATAATCTAAGGTAGGACGGCAGAAATAACAGGATTTTTGCCGCCATTTTGATTTCCCACATGGAGGTGGACGATGAAGGCCGCATTTTATACGCTGGGCTGCAAGGTCAACCAGTATGAATCCCAGGCCATGGAGGAGCTGTTCCGCCGCCGGGGGTATGAGATCGTACCGCCGGCACAGGAGGCGGATCTCTACATCGTCAACTCCTGCACCGTCACCTCCTCCGGTGATAAAAAGACCCGGCAGATCGTCCGGCGGCTGCGCCGGGAACATCCGCTGGCAGTGGTGGCTCTCACCGGCTGCCTGCCCCAGACCGATCCCCATGCCGCCGAGGAACTGCCCGAAGCCGACCTGGTGCTGGGCACCCGGGAGCGCCGGGCGGTGGTGGACGCGGTGGAGGAGTACCTCACCCACCGGCAGCGGCTGGTGCGGGTGCTGCCCCATGAGAAGAGCGAGCCCTTCGAGCCGCTGGAGGCCCTGGGGGACGAAGGCCACACCCGGGCTTTCTTAAAGATCCAGGACGGCTGCACCCAGTTCTGCGCCTACTGCATCATACCCTATGCCCGGGGGCCGCTGCGCTCCAAGGAGCTCTTCGCTCTCCGGGAGGAGGTAGCGGGACTGGCGGCGGCAGGCTACCGGGAAGTGGTGCTCACCGGCATCAACCTCTCCCTCTACGGACGGGAGCTGGGGCTGCGTCTCCCTGACGCGGTGGAGGCGGCGGCCTCGGTGCCGGGCATCGACCGGGTGCGCATCGGTTCCCTCGAGCCAGAGCTGCTCACCGATGCGGACGTCGCCCGGCTGGCGGCAGTGCCGCAGCTCTGCGGGCAGTTCCATCTCTCGCTCCAGAGCGGCTGTGACGCCACCCTGGCCCGGATGAACCGCCATTACACCACCGCCCGCTACCGGGAGATCGCCGGGGCGCTCCGGGAGAAGTTTCCCGGGTGTGCCATCACCACCGATGTGATCACCGGCTTCCCCGGGGAGACTCCCGAAGAGTTCGCTGAGACCTGCGGCTTTGTCCGGGAGATGGGCTTTGCCATGGTACATATCTTCCCCTATTCGGAGCGCCGGGGCACAGCGGCTGCGTCAATGCCCGACCCGGTTCCCATGGAGGAGCGCCGCCGCCGGGCTTCGGAGCTGGCAGAGATCACTGCCGGCAGTGCCCGGGCGTTTTACGAGGCCCAGGTGGGCACTGTACAGATGGTGCTGATTGAAAAGAAACGGGAGCCGGACTGGGTCCGGGGCTATACTCCCAACTACACCCCGGTGCGGGTCCGCTGTGCGGATGACCGCCGGGGAGAGCTCCTTCAGGTCCGGATCACCGAAGCCGGTCCGGAGGGCTGTACCGGCGTTTTTGCCGGATAACAGAGCCGTTTCTCCCTGACAGGACAGGGATTAACGATATAGAACAGGAAAAACAGTGCAAAACAAAAAACGCCGCTTTCGGGCGGCAGAGGTTTAAGGAGTTGTGCAATATGTCTGTTTACAGGATCTATGTGGAGAAGAAGGAACCCTTTGCCGTGGAGGCTGCCGGGGTTCTGGCGTCGCTCCGGAACGATCTCGGGCTTTCGAAGCTCCGCCATGTCCGGCTGCTGAACCGGTATGATGTGGAGGGCATCAGCCGGGAGGTATTCGATTCGGTGCGGGATACCGTCTTCTCCGAGCCCCCGGTGGATATGGTCTATGACGAGCTCCCTGCCGGTGACGGCAAGGTCTTTGCCATTGAGTACCTGCCCGGTCAGTTCGACCAGCGGGCCGATTCCTGCGCCCAGTGCATCCAGCTCGCCACCCTGTGCGAGCGTCCCACCGTGCAGAATGCCCGGGTCTATGTACTGGAGGGCGACATCACCGATGAGGAACTCGAGCGGATCAAGGCCTATCTGATCAACCCGGTGGAATCCCGGGAGGCTTCGCTGGAGATGCCTGAGACCCTGGAGGCCCGCTATGCTGTGCCGGAGACCGTTGCCACAGTAGAGGGCTTTACCGCTCTGGACCGGGCCGGTCTGGAGGAGTTTATCCGTACCCAGGGCCTTGCCATGGATCTGGACGACGCACTCTGCTGTCAGGCCTACTTCCGGGATACCGAGCACCGTGACCCCACCATCACCGAGGTGAAGATGATCGACACCTACTGGTCGGATCACTGTCGGCACACCACCTTTGCCACCCAGATCGACGATGTGAAGATCGGCTGTGACTACATTGCCGAGGAATACAAGAATTATCTGGAACTGCGCAAGACTGTCCATGCCGGTAAGAACAAGCCGGTGACCCTGATGGATCTTGCCACCATCGGCGCCAAGGAACTGCGCCGGGCTGGCATCCTCACCGATCTGGACGAGAGCGAGGAGATCAACGCCTGTTCGGTGAAGATCACCGTGGATCACGACGGCAAGGCTGAGGACTGGCTGCTGATGTTCAAGAATGAGACACACAACCACCCCACCGAGATCGAACCCTTCGGCGGTGCTGCCACCTGTCTGGGCGGCGCCATCCGTGACCCGCTGTCGGGACGCAGCTATGTATATCAGGCCATGCGCCTCACCGGTGCGGGCAATCCCCTCACCCCGGCTTCCCAGACCCTGCCCGGCAAGCTGCCCCAGCGCAAGATCGTCACCACCGCTGCCGCTGGTTACAGCTCCTACGGCAACCAGATCGGTCTGGCTACCGGTCATGTGGCAGAGGTATATCACCCCGGCTATGTAGCCAAGCGCATGGAAGTGGGCGCTGTCATGGGCGCTGCTCCCGCTGACGCTGTGGTACGGGAAGTTCCCGCTCCCGGCGATGTGGTAATCCTGCTGGGCGGCGCCACCGGACGGGACGGCTGCGGCGGTGCCACCGGTTCCTCCAAGAGCCATACCGCTGAGTCGCTGACCACCTGCGGCGCAGAGGTGCAGAAGGGCAACGCGCCCGAGGAGCGCAAGATCCAGCGCCTGTTCCGCAACCCGGAGGTCACCCGTCTGATCCGCCGCTGCAATGACTTCGGTGCCGGCGGTGTATCGGTTGCCATCGGCGAGCTGGCAGACGGCCTGGACATCCAGCTGGACCGTGTGCCCAAGAAGTATGAGGGCCTGGACGGCACCGAGCTGGCAATCAGTGAGTCCCAGGAGCGTATGGCAGTGGTGGTTTCGGCTGAGAACGCCGACCGCTTCATCGCCGCTGCTGAGAAGGAGAACCTCTCGGCTACCCCCGTGGCAGTGGTGACCGACAAGAACCGTCTGGTTATGCACTGGAACGGACGCACCATCGTGGACCTGTCCCGTGACTTCCTGAACTCCAACGGCGCTGCCAAGCATATTTCGGTGGAAGTAGCTGCCCCCGCTCTGCGTCAGCCCGAGCAGGAGACCGGTTCGGCCTCCGAGCGCTGGATGCAGCGGGTCGGCTCGCTGAATGTGGCCTCCCAGAAGGGCCTGGTACAGCGCTTTGACTCCACCATCAGCGGCGGTACTGTGCTGCTGCCCTTCGGCGGCAAGCATCAGCTGTCCCCCTCTCAGGTGATGGCTGCCAAGATCCCCGTTCTGGACGGCAAGACCACCACCTGCTCGATGATGGCCTGGGGCTTCGATCCCTATCTGTCCGAGCAGAGCCCCTACCACGGCGCCATGTATGCCGTGATCGAATCCATTGCCAAGCTCACCGCAGCCGGTGCGGACTGGCGGCACTGCTGGCTCTCCTTCCAGGAGTACTTCGAGAAGCTGGGCCGGGACGCAGACCGCTGGGGCAAGCCCTTTGCCGCTCTGCTGGGCGCGCTGCGGGCACAGCTGGAACTGGGCGCCGGCGCCATCGGCGGCAAGGATTCCATGAGCGGCAGCTTCGAGGACATCCATGTTCCTCCGACGCTGATCTCCTTTGCGGTTTCCACCCAGAAGATCGACCGCATCATCTCCACCGAGTTCAAGGCGGCTGGTCATCCGGTTTATCTGTTCGCCCCCAAGACCGACGAAAACGGTCTGCCTGACTTCGAGAGCCTGCGCACCATGCTGGACACTGTCCGGGACCGCATTGCGGATGGCACAGCGGTAACCGGTTGGGCAGTGGGTGCCGGCGGCATCTGCGAGGGCATCACCAAGATGGCCCTGGGCAACGGCATCGGCTTTGCCTTTGAAGAGGGCACCGATGTGGACCGTGTCTTTGCTCCGCTGCACGGCGCTATCCTGCTGGAGTGCGTGGGTGAGTGTGACGGCGGCGAACTGCTGGGTCATACCACCGAGGACTTTGTGATCCGTCTGGACGGCGAGACCATCGGCGGCCTGGATATGCGGGGCCGCTGGGAGGAGACCCTCCACAGCGTCTATCCCTACCACATGCCCACCCCCAAGGAGGCTGCTCCGGAAGTGCGCTGGGATGGCGGCATGGTGATCGCTGCCAGTGAAAAGTTTGCCAAGCCCCGTGTGCTGATTCCCGTATTCCCGGGCACCAACTGTGAATACGATGTGGCAAGAGTCTTTGCCATGGAGGGCGCTGCTCCCGAGATCTTCGTGGTGCGCAACCGTACCTCCGCTGAAATCGAGGAGTCGGCCAACGCCTTCGCCCAGCTGATCCGTCAGAGCCAGATCGTCTCCATCCCCGGCGGCTTCTCCGGCGGCGATGAGCCGGATGGCTCGGGCAAGTTCATCACAGCCTTCTTCCGCAGCCCGGCTGTCACCGAGGCAGTGATGGAACTGCTCCGGAACCGGGACGGCCTGATGAACGGTATCTGCAACGGCTTCCAGGCTCTGATCAAGCTGGGTCTGGTGCCCTACGGCGAGATCGTGGACATCAAGGCCAGCGATCCCACCCTCACCTTCAACAAGATCGGACGCCACCAGTCCACTATGGTGCGCACCAAGGTGGTTTCCAACCGGTCTCCCTGGCTGAGCGAGTGCGAACTGGGCGGTGTCTACACTGTGGGTCTGTCCCATGGCGAAGGCCGGTTTGTCTGCAGCGAGAAGCAGTTTGCCGAGCTGGTGGCAAATGGTCAGATCGCCAGCCAGTATGTGGATCTCAGCGGCAAGCCGAGCATGGCAGTGGAATACAACCCCAACGGTTCGAGCTACGCTGTGGAGGGCATCACCTCGCCGGATGGTCGTGTATTCGGCAAGATGGCGCACTTCGAGCGCTTCTCCGAGGGCGTATACCGCAATATTGAGGGCCACAAGTATCAGCCGGTCTTCAAGGGCGCTGTAAAGTACTATAAGTAAAAAAAAGATCCGTTCCCGGCTGACCGGAAACGGACTGCGGCAGGAGCCGTGGGTTTTCCCCGAACAGGGGAGACCCACGGCTCCTTTTTTATGATTGACCTGATTTGGCACAGAGCCGCCGGGAGGCAGGCTGCACCGGCAGCCGCACCGAAAAACAGGAACCCTCGCCCGGGGCGCTGCGCACCGAGATGGAGCCGCCGTGCAGGTCGGTGATCCGCTTTGCCAGCGCCAGCCCGAGGCCGGTGCCATAGGTGCTGTGTGAGGCATCCCCCTGGTAGAACTTTTCAAAGATGTGTTTCTGCACTTCCCCGGGCATTCCGATGCCGGTATCTGAGATGGAAACGGTCACCCAGCCCGGTTCGGTGGTGATCCGGGTGGTGATGGTACCGCCGTCCGGCGTGAATTTGATGGCGTTGGAGTAGAGGTTCTGCCAGATCTGCCGGCACAGTTCCTCCGAGCCGGTACAGCGCACCTCCGGCAGCTCCAGATCCAGTTCCAGATGCTTCCGGGTCCAGTGGGGCTCCAGTTCCAGCAGGCATTGCCGGAGCTGTTCGTCCAGGGAGAATTCCCGGCAGCCGGGCAGTTCGCTGCAATGGTCCAGGCTGGAGAGGTGCAGAATGCTGCTCACCATCCGGGAGAGCCGCCGGGAGCTGTCCAGAATCTCCTGGGTGTACTGGCGCTGTTCCGCCGCGGTGATGTCCGGTTCCCCCAGCAGCACCGCATAGCCCTCAATGGCGGTGAGCGGCGTCTTGAGTTCATGGGATACCCCGGCAATGAAGTCCTCCCGCAGGGTTTCCACCGTCCCCAGTTCCTCCACCATGGCGTTGAGGTTCCGGGCGATCTGCCGCACCTCCAGAATGGGGCTGTGGGTGTCGCACCGGATGGAGAAATCCCCCCGGGCGATCCGTTCCGATTCATCACTGAACCGCCGGAAGGGAGCCAGTACCTTTTTGACAGCCAGGGCCGAGAGCAGCGATCCGGAGAAGAATCCCGCCAGTACCAGGGTGATGACCTGCATATAGGGGGCGGGGCGGAGCAGTCCCAGCTGGAACGCAGCCGAGGTGATCAGGAACAGCACCAGGAATGCCACTGCCGAACAGGTGACATTGACCAGGATAAAGACTGCCGAGAGTTTAAGCCCGTTTTGTTTCATCACAGAGTCTGACTCCTTTGTATCCCAGCCCGCGGATGGTGACAATACTTACATCCTGGTTCCAGCGCAGACGCTCCCGCAGGCGGTTGATATGCACATCCACCGTGCGCAGCTCCGATTCGCTCTCCAGCCCCCAGATTTCGTCCATGAGCTGCTGCCGGGTATAGATGTGCCCCGGATAGGAGAGCAGCTTATAGAGCAGGAAGAATTCCTTCTGGGGCAGAATCTCCTCCTCGCCGTTCTGGGTGAGGGTCAGAGTGTCGTAATCCAGCCGGGTGGTGCCGACAGTGAGCTTGCGCTGGGAGATCATCCGGGCCCGCCGCAGCAGTGCCCGCACCCGCAGCAGCAGTTCTTCCACCTCCACTGGCTTGACCATATAGTCATCGGCGCCGGCGGTGAAGCCCCGCTCCTTGTCTGCCAGGGTTTCCCGGGCTGTGACCAGCAGGATCGGCAGGGTGCTGCCCGATTCCCGCAGCTGGCGGATCAGTTCAAAGCCATCCATACCTGGCAGCATTACATCGGTGATGATCAGGTCGACATACTCCTGCTCCAGACAGTGCAGGGCAGCAGAAGCGGTACAGACAGTATGGACATTGTATCCATTCCTGCCCAGAATGGTGCCGAACAGCCGGGACAGGGGCTGATCGTCCTCCACAACCAGAACTGTAAACAAAGCATGCACCTCCCTTGGTTTCTATGTTCTGTATTGTATCTCCGGTTTTTTAATTGAACTTAAAATTTCTGTGAAATGCTTCGGGAGTTGATGTTCAGTTTATAAAACTGTTTTATAGTCGTCGGGAAGGCAATGATTCAAACTGATGCAATAGGAGTTGAAATGATGAGAGCAGAGTTTATTTCCATGCCGCGGATGACGGCTCTGGTACTGGCAGTATTGCTGGCAGCCGGTTCGCTGAGCGGATGCAGTTCCATGGAGAGCGAGGCAGCCCAGATGCCCGCCGGTGAGATGCAAAGCAGCGCCATTTCGGTGCAGGTGACCTATGCGGAATACGGCAGCATCGACCGGAACAGTGAATTTGCCGGCAAGATCGAAGCAGCCCGGACCATCAAGGTATATGCCCCCACCCAGGCCCAGGTCACACAGACCTATGCTTCGGTGGGACAGACTGTGAGTGAAGGGGATCTGCTGTTCACCCTGGATACCGAGGACCTGCAGGAGCAGGTGGACAGCGCCTATCTGCAGTACCAGTCGGCCCTGAATTCGGCGGATTCCTCCCTGCTCAACGCGGAAAAATCCTATAATTCCAGCGCCCAGAGCTACCAGACCGCCTCGGACAATCTGGAGGACCTGGAAGATGAATATGAGGACCAGCTGGATACCCTGCGTTCGGATAAGAACCAGGCCAAAACCGCCTGGGAGAATGCTCAGCAGGCCCTTGCGGACGCGGAGGCAGCAGGCCAGGACGAGTCTGTCCTGGAGGAGTTGCAGGACGAAGTAAACGCCGCCAAGGAGGCCTATGATGACGCCATCAGCGACTACAATTCCCTCTACAATGAATATGAGCGCCTGGAGGAGACCTACAAGACCCAGAAGAGCAACGCCCGGGACGATATGGAGTATGCCCGGGAGAGCTATGAGCTGGTGACCGGCGGCGAAGATGGGGAAGGCTCGGCCTCCTATACCATTCAGCAGGCGCTGAACACCTATGAAGCAGCGGTGGAGGCACTGGAAAACGCCAATGTCACCGCGCCGGTATCCGGCACCATTGTATCCAAGTCGGTGGAGGAATCGGATATGGCTTCGCCCACCACAGCCGCCTATGTGATCCAGACCGACGGCGAACAGGTGGTGAACTTTGATGTGTCGGCGGAGGCAGCTTCGGCCCTTTCGCTGGGCGATGAGGTCACCATCATCTATGGCGGCAATGAGTATGCCGCTGTGGTGACTGAGCTGTCGGTACAGGCCGATGAAACCACCGGTCTCTTCTCGGTGACCGCCCAGCCCCTGGAGGATCTGGGAACCGACCGCACCGGCATCGCTGTCAAGGTGCGCGCTTCCACCGCCAAGGCGGAGGAGACCCTGCTGCTGGACATCGATCTGGTGGAATACGATGAGAACCAGCCCTATGTCTATGTCTACGAAAACGGAACTGCCGTCCGGCATGACATCGAGATCGGCATCACCAGCAAGGATACCGTATCGGTGATCTCGGGAATCACAGCTGAGGACGCCATTATCTCCACCTGGCACCCCGACCTCAAGGACGGCGCCAGCGTCACCTGTGAGGAACTGGAGCAGTCCGCTGCCGCTGAGCAGCCGGCGGAGGATTCCGCCGCGGAAACACCGGACGGGGAGGGGGAAGCAGCCCCGGAAACCAGTCCGGAAGCCGGTGACGCAGCCCAGACTGCCCCCAGTGAACAGAAGGAGGCTCAATGATGTTTTCTCTGCCGGATTTTTCAGTCAAGCGGCCGGTCTGCGTCTTTATCTGTCTGGTCAGCCTGATTCTGTTCGGTGTTTCCTCGGTCTTTGAGATGCCGCTGGAGTCCACGCCGGAGATGAATATGCCCACCATGACCATTATGACCAGCTATCCCGATGCCTCGCCGGATGAGGTGGACGAGATGGTCACCCAGAAGATCGAATCGGCTCTTTCGGGCATCACCGAAGTGGAGTCGATGACCTCCACCTCCAGTGAGGGATCTTCCATGATCATGCTGGAATTTGGCTACGATGTGGACACCGATGACAAGTACCAGGACATCACTTCCGCCCTGGCTATGGTGCAGCTTCCGGAAGACTGTTCCGATCCCACCGTCATGCAGATGGATTCCAGCAGCATGAACAGTTCGATCCTCAATATCTCCATCTCCACCACCGATGCCGACAATGCTGTGGCCTATGTGGAGGACAATATCGTGCCGGAGATCGAACGGATCGAAGGAGTGGCAGATGTGGAGGTCAGCGGCGGTACCCGGCAGTATATCCGGGTGCTGCTCGATGAGGACACCATGACCCAGTACGGTCTGAGCATGCAGCAGATCGCCAGTGCCATCTCCTCGGCGGAATATGAAACCACTCTGGGTGAACTCAACCGGGGCAGCATCTCCCTGACCCTCATCGGCAGCGCGGAGTATGACTCCTGGCGGGATCTGGAGGATATTCCCATCTCACTGCCGTCCGGAGCGGTGATCTACCTCTCGGATGTGGCGGATGTGGAGATGGTGGAACAGGAACGCACCTCGTACAGCCGTCAGAACGGCGAGGAGAACATCAGCATTTCGGTCACCAAGGAGCAGGACGGCAATACCGTATCCATCTGCAACCAGATCGAAGAGCTGGTCAATGAGTTCAATGCCGACAGCAGCCTGGGCCTGACTCTCGAGATCATCAGCAACAGCGGTGAGGACATCTATGACAACATCATGAGCGTTGTTACCTCGCTCATCGAAGGTCTGGTCATTGCCGCCCTGGTACTGGTGTTCTTCTTCGGCGAGTGGAAGAGCTCCTTCATCGTCGGCGTCACCATGCCCATTTCGGTGCTGGCAGCCCTGATCCTCATGGCGGCCTTTGACATGAGCATCAACCTCATGTCCCTGGGCGGCCTGGTGGTGGGCATCGGTATGATGGTGGACAGCTCCATCGTCGTCATCGACAGCTGCTTCAAGTCCACCGAAGACGGCCTGGACTATGTGGATGCCGTCCATGTGGGCGCCAACCTGGTATTCTCGTCCATTGTGGCCTCCACTGCCACCACCGTGGTGGTATTCCTGCCCATCGCCATGATGGACGGCATGTCCGGACAGCTCTTCCGGGATGTGTGCTATACCATTGTGTTCTCGCTGCTGGCTTCGATGCTCGGCGCCCTCACGCTGGTACCGCTGCTCTTTGTGAAGATGCGTCCGAGAGAAAAGCTCACCTCCCGTTCCCATGTGATGATGCATGCGCTGGAGGGCAAGTATGAAGCTCTGCTGCGCCGGGCGCTGCGGGCCAGAAAAACTGTGGTGGCCTCTGCCATTGCCTGCCTTGCCATAGCGGGCTTCCTGTTCACACGATCGATATGGAGCTGATGCCCGCCGGCAGCACCAACACCATCAGTGTTTCGGTGGAGACCCGCTCCGGATTGGATCTGGAGAACACCAACGCCATTATGGAAGAGATCGAGAGCATGATCAGCGAAGATCCCGATGTGGAAAGCTACTCCCTGCGTGTCAGCGGCGGAGGCGGCGGCATGGGCATGATGGGCAGCAGTTCTGCCGGTTCGGTGTCCATCACCCTCAAGGACGATGCCTCGGTGGATACCGACACCTATGTGCAGAACCTGCGTGAAAAGACCAGCGGCCTGAAAAACTGCTCGGTGGAGGTATCCAAGCAGGAGTCCATGTCCTTTGGCAGCAGCGGTGTGGAACTGCGGCTGAGCGGTCCGGATCTCGGCGACCTGGAGACCGCCTCGGAATCCATCCGGGAACGGCTGTCCGGCATGGAGGAGTTCGACAGTGTGTCCACCTCCCTGACCGACGGTTCACCCCGGGCCAAGATCGAAGTGGACCCGGTATTGTCCGGCGCCTATGGCGTGACACCGTCTGAGGTGCTCAGCCAGGTATCCAACAAGCTCAGCGGCATGACCGCCATGGAATTCACCGACAGCGGCACAGAATACAGCGTTGTGGTGGAATATCCCAGTGACCGCTACTCGGACATCAGCGACCTCTCCGGCCTGATGATCGATACCGGCACCGGCGGACAGGTGGCTCTCACCGATATTGCCGAGGTGGTGTATGAATCCTCGCCCACCAGCATCTCCCGGGAGGACGGCGACTATGTGGTCACTGTCAGCGCCACCCCCAAGAGCGGCGCCAATGTCCGCAATATGACCCAGACTGCCATGGCTGCCGTGGAGGATATTGAACTCCCCGAAGGCGTCACCCTCGGTCAGGGCAGCAGCATGGACATGATGAACAGTGAGTTCGGCTCCATCGGAAAAGCACTGCTCATCGCGGTCTATCTGGTCTTTGCCGTCATGGCAATCCAGTTTGAGTCGGTGATCTTCTCGCTGGTGGTGCTTTTCTCCATTCCCTTCTCGCTCACCGGCGCCTTCCTGGCCCTCTATATCACCGGCAGCTCCATCAGTATGACTTCGCTGATCGGTCTGGTCATGCTGGCAGGTATCGTAGTAAACAACGCCATTGTCCTGGTGGACTATGCCGGCACCCTGCGCCGGGAGGGCATGGAAGTCCATGAGGCCCTGGTGACTGCGGGCAAGCGCCGTCTGCGTCCCATTCTGATGTCGTCGCTGACCACCATCGTGGGTCTGATCCCCATGGCGGCAGGCTTCGGCGGCGAAGTGGAGATGATGCAGGGTATGGCTGTGGTGGTAATCGGCGGCCTGAGCCTTTCCACCGTGCTGACCCTGGTGCTGATCCCCACCTTCTACCTGATCTTTGACCGGGAGGACCGGAACAACCGGCGGATGCAGCGCAAAATTGCCCGGGAAGTATCCTCGGCACAGTAACGGGAGGTGAATGAAGGTGAAACGATTGTTTGCGGCGGTGCTGCTGACAGCGGTGCTGTCGGCGCAGATGTCCTGGGCGGCTGGTACAGAGCCGCCGGTGGACCTTAACCCGGCAGAGGAGCAGACCCTGCTCCATGTGGGCCGGGAGTACCGGTTCTATTTTACCGATGCCCAGGGGGAGATTCCTGACCCGGAGTTCTGGGAGGGCTGCACCCTGGAAGCGGAGCTGGACGAAGAGGAGGAGCGGGAGTATACCGAAACCTTCGAAGTCCGTGCGGACGAAGCGGGGCGGCTTTACCTGGCGGTGGAGCTCTCCCCGGAGAACAGCGGCCTGCGCACCATCCGGTATAAAACCGCCTTTGAAAATGCGGACGGGGAGCGGTGGTTTGCCTGGAATGAACTGAAGGCGCTGTTTGAGCCGGTGGATGTCCAGGAAGAGGAGATCTGGATCTGGTATGAGGAGGACTGCTGGCCCAGGGACTATGATGACGATACCGTGCAGTACCTGAACTTCACCCGGCAGGAGGTGATCTTCGATCCGGAGCTGGAGCAGGTGACCCTGCACTTCGGAAACGATGCTGTTTACACAGTGGCTCTGGGGGAGGAGCGGCGCTTCCGGCTGGGATGCGTCACCGAACCGGATCAGGAGCTGCGTGCGGCACTGGGGGATCAGACCGGGGAAGCCGAAGTGGTGGACTTTACCGGAGATCCCCGGTTTGAGGCGGTAGGGACCCTGACCCTCCGCTCGGAAAAGCAGTACCTCTATCTGTGGGAGGACGGGGCGTTCACCCTGCTGGACAGCGTATGGGACGGCAGCACCCACACCCTTAAAACCGCGGAGCTGGGCTGCTATGTACTGACCGACACTCCGCTCTGACCGGGCAGGGTTTTACATAAAAAACAGCCGGGCTTTCCCTGGATGCCAATGGGGCAGAGGGGAGAGACCCGGCTGTTTTGTTTCTTCGGAAAAAGAACAGGAATTTTGCCGGAAACCGCTTGACAAAGGGAGTTTCTCTATATATAATATTTGAGTACCATCTGGTTTTGCGGTGTTTTTGCGCCCAAAATCAAGGTGGATCGAGTGTTTTACCAGAATGGGAGGAGGGTTCAAACGATGGTTCTTCAGCTGAAAGACCTTTTCGACAGGGCTGGGGAAAAGCAGTCGTTTGAATACGATCTGGACCTGTCGCATCTGCGGCACGGAGCAGGGCATCCGCTGGTAAAGCCGGTTCATATCATAGGTACGGTGGAAAACAGAACGGGCATAGTTACTTTAGGTTACCTGGCCACGTTTACGCTAAATACGCTGTGCGACCGCTGCTTGACCCCCGTTGAGAGAGATCTCTCTATGAACTTTGAACACATTCTTGTGCATGAGCTGGCCGGCGAAGACGAGGAGGAATTCATCGTCTGTGGGGATTACACCCTGGACTTGGACGAGCTTGTGGCAATGGACATTCTTCTTGAGCTACCAACAAGGATCCTTTGCAGGGAAGACTGCAAGGGGCTATGTCCGAAATGTGGAACGAACTTGAATGAGTCGACCTGCAACTGTTCTCAGGAAAAAGAGGTGGACTCCCGTCTGAGCGTGCTTCTTACGCTCCTTGACGAAAATGAAGATTAAACCATTTATTTTGATTTGAGGAGGCGCCATCATGGCAGTACCGAAGAGAAAGTCGTCCAAAGCAAGAAAGAACAAGAGAAGATCCAATGTCTGGAAGATCAGCGCTCCTGCGTTCAGCAAGTGCCCCAACTGCGGCGCACTGACTGTTCCCCACAGAGTCTGCAAGAACTGCGGCTTCTACAAGGGCAGAGAAGTGATCAAGATGGATCCCGAAGTAAATGCCTAATCGCATTGCCGGATCTGTTTTATAACGAAAGATGATAGAAGCCGGGCAATCCCTGTTCGATTGCCCGGCTTTTTGTCTGCATTTTCTCATCATACAGCCGGAAAAGGTGTTAAATCGCCGGAATTTATGGTATACTCAGAATGATCGTATGAAAATGCAGGAAATGATTCTCCCGGACAGTCTGCAATCCATGGCTGTCCTTATATAAAGAAGAAGGAGGGAAATGCTTATGGCGAAACCGATTATTGCCATTGTGGGACGTCCCAATGTGGGAAAAAGCACCCTGTTCAACAAGCTGGTGGGCCAGCGTCTTTCCATTGTAAAGGATACCCCCGGCGTGACCCGGGACCGCATCTACTCCCCCTGCGAATGGCGGGGCAAGGAGGTCATGCTGGTGGATACCGGCGGTATCGAACCCTATTCCAATGATGTGATCCTCTCCCAGATGCGCCGCCAGGCTCAGCTCGCCATCGAGAGCGCTGATGTCATCGTACTGGTCACCGACCTGCGCACCGGCGTCACTGCCAACGACCAGGAAGTGGCCTCCATGCTGCTCAAGAGCGGCAAGCCGGTGGTGCTCTGTGTCAACAAGGTGGATACCATCGGCGATGTTCCGCCGGAATACTATGAGTTCTACAACCTGGGTCTGGGTGATCCCATTCCCGTTTCCTCGGTTCATGGTCATGGCACCGGCGACCTGCTGGACGCCTGCTTCGAGCACATCGACTTCGAGAACCGGGAAGAGTATGACGAGGAGTACATCAAGGTTGCCATCATCGGCAAGCCCAATGTGGGCAAGAGCTCGCTGGTGAACCGCATGACCGGTCAGGAGCGGGCCATTGTATCCAATATTGCCGGTACCACCCGGGACGCTACCGACAGCATCCTGGAAAACGAACACGGCAAGTATGTGCTCATCGACACCGCCGGCATCCGCCGCAAGTCCCGTGTGGATGACGACATCGAGAAGTACAGCGTCCTGCGTGCCTATATGGCAGTGGACCGGGCGGATGTCTGCCTCATCGTCATCGACGCCACTGAGGGCTTCACCGAGCAGGATTCCAAGGTGGCAGGCTATGCCCATGAACAGGGCAAGGCCAGCATTGTGGTCATCAACAAGTGGGACGCCGTGGAAAAGGACGGCAAGACCATGGATGAGTACCGCAAGAAGCTGGAGAATGACTTCTCCTTCATGAGCTATGTGCCGTTCATCTTTATTTCGGCGCTCACCGGTCAGCGGGTGGACAAACTCTACGACCTGATCAACTATGTCTGCGAGCAGAATGCCCGGCGTATTTCCACCGGTATGCTCAATGATATGCTGGCCTATGCCACTGCCCGGGTACAGCCCCCGTCGGATAAGGGCAAGCGGCTGCGGCTCTTCTATATCACCCAGGCTTCCACCAAGCCGCCGGCCTTTGTGATCTTCTGCAACAGCCTGGATCTGTTCCACTTCTCCTACCAGCGGTATCTGGAAAACCAGATCCGGGAGACCTTCGGTCTGGACGGTACCCCGATCCGCATCATTCCCCGGGAGCGGGGCAAGGACAGCAAGTAATACAGGCTGTAAGGAAAGAGGGTTGATTTCTGTATGTTTGGTTCCGATGTGCTTCTTGCCATGGGACTCTCCTTTGTGCTGACCTATCTGCTGGGCAGCCTGAATTTTGCGGTGATCGTGTCCCGGCTGCTCTACCATGACGATGTGCGCAACTACGGCAGCGGCAATGCCGGCATGACCAACATGCTGCGCACCTACGGCAAAAAAGCAGCCTTTCTCACCGGCCTGGGCGACTTCTTCAAGGGCACCGCGTCGGTGCTCATCGCCCGGACCATCATCGGTTCCCTGGGTGTGGAACTCCCCTTTGACGGGGGCTGGGTGGGTGCCATCGGCGTGCTGCTGGGGCATCTGTTCCCAATCTTCTTCCACTTCAAGGGCGGAAAGGGCATCCTGGCAGCCTGCGGCGCCATCCTCCTGATGAACCCGGATCTGTTTGTGGTGCTGTTCATCGGATTTGTGCCCATCGCCTTCATCACCCGGATCGTTTCGCTGGCTTCGGTGCTGGGCGCTTCCGCCTATCCGATCCTGGTGTACATAAAATGCAGGCTGATCGGGCGGCCTCCGCTGCTGGATGTGACCTTCGCGCTCATCTGTGTGGCGCTGATCCTCTATATGCACCGGGAGAATATCAAGCGCCTGCTCAATGGCACCGAGAAAAAAATCGGCCGTCCCGGAAAGTAAACTTCCGGCGCCGCTGTTTGGAGGAATGAATATGGCAAAACTGTTTATTCTGGGCGCCGGTGGCTTTGGTACGGCGCTGGCTGTGATGTCCCAGGCAAACGGACATGAGGTGACCATGTGGTCCTACCGGGAGGACGAAGCGGCACAGCTCCGGACTGACCGGGAAAACCGCCGTCTGCTGCCGGGTGTGAAGATCCCGGAGGAGATCGCCATTGTCACCGATTTTGCTGTTCTGGGCGAAGCGGAGCTGGTGCTCATTGCTGTCCCCAGTTCGGCAGTGCGGTCGGTTTCGGCCCAGCTGCATGGCAGACTGGCTCCCGGAGCTGTGGTGGTCTGCGTATCCAAGGGCTTTGAGCCCGAGACCCTCAAGCGGATGGATGAGGTCATCGCCGAGGAGCTGCCCGAGAATCCATGTGTGATCCTCTCGGGTCCGAGCCATGCCGAGGAGGTCGCCAAGGGAATCCCCACCACGGTGGTGGCGGCCTGCCGGGATCTGGATATGGCAGAGCGGGTACAGATGACCCTCTCGGGCGATACCTTCCGCATCTATGTCACCGATGATGTCATCGGCGCAGAGCTGGGCGGCGCCCTCAAGAATGTCATTGCGCTGGCAGCCGGTGCCCTGGACGGTCTGGGTCTGGGGGACAACACCAAGGCAGCGCTGATGACCCGCGGTCTCACTGAGATCGCCCGTCTGGGCGTGGCCTGCGGCGCCCGTACCGAGACCTTCGGCGGTCTGTCGGGCATGGGTGACCTGATCGTGACCTGTACCAGTATGCACTCCCGGAACCGGCGGTGCGGTATCCTGGTGGGACAGGGCCTCTCGGGTGCTGAGGCAGTCAAGCAGGTGGGCATGACCGTTGAGGGCTACACCAACACCAAGAACGCCTATGAGATGGGCCGCCGTCTGGGTGTGGAAATGCCCATTACCAACGAAGTGTACAAGGTGCTGTATGAGGGCAAGGATATCCGTCAGGCCATTGCCGACCTGATGGGCCGTCCCCGCCGGCACGAATCGGAATACACCTGGCTGCAGGAGGGAAATCTCTCCCGCTGAGCCGGAATCAGAAATACAAAAAGGACTCCCCTCGGAAAAAAGAGGGGAGTCCTTTTTTGCATGGGAGAGTCTGCCGGACAAACAAAAAAGCTGTCCCGGGAATCGGAACAGCCTTTGTGTTACAGTATTGAGCGTTCGTTAGATGGCGCGGGTTACCTTGCCGGAACGAATGCAGCGGGTGCAGGCGTGAATGTACTTGGGAGAACCGTCTACCATAGCCTTAACTCGTCTTACATTGGGCTTCCAGGTCCGGTTGGATCTTCTATGAGAATGGGAAACCTTAATGCCAAAAGTTACACCCTTACCGCAGATATCGCACTTTGCCATTTGTCTGCACCTCCTTCTGGGTATCGGTAAAGTCAACATTAGTATTCTATCAGATTTCCGGAAGAAAAGCAAGCCTTTTTTGAAATTTTAATACTCGCCTTTTTCCAGTGCCTCCACGGAACGGAGATAGATTTTATAGCGCAGGGATTTGCTCTCATAATCCTCCCGTGTGATGCCCATGGATATATGCATGAGCAGCGAGAGTTTGGCACAGCTGGTATCCACAACGCCGAGCAGCTGCTCCAGCACCACATAGTGAGGCTTTTTCCCGTTCCGGGGGCGTTCGTACAGTTCTTCATTCCGGGGCGTACGGGGCAGCAGATAGGCCGTAAAGACAAAGTCGCCCATACTGCGCCGGGGCCGGTTATTGACCGAGTGAAAGCAGTTAAAGCGCAGCATCCGGTCCAGCGAATGGGAAAAGGCGCTGATGGGGACTTCCTCGGCGTCATAGTGTTCCAGGATAAACCGCTGGTAATCCGAAAAAGCGGGCGGCGCCTCCCGGAACCGGAAATCAGGGCCAAAGGGTTCCATCCTTCTGCCTCCTCTCTGAAATACTGTGAGAATAATTCTGTTGTACCACGGGGCAGAACAAAATGCAAGGCTTTGCCGGAAACCGCTTTGCATTCCCCGGCGGATGTGATAGGATAAAATCAGAGAAGTGGCTGCCGCTGCGCAGCCGATCAAAAAGGAGGAGTTCCGATGCGATCCAAATGGTTTGCCATGATGCTGGCGATTTTCCTGCTGCTCACCGGCTGCACCGGGGGCGGAGATCCTTCCTCAGCCGCAGATGACGGCGGCGGGAGCAGTCAGACCGCAGCCCGGACCGAAACCGAATGGGGCAGTACCGATGCCGTGCTGCACACCTACGATGGGGAGGTACAGGCGGCGACCTTCTGCCTGACCGGAGACGGAGAACAGTCTCCGGCACTGGAGGCCGGGGAATTTGACACCGGCTTTCTGGAAGGGCTGGGCGCCCTGACGCCCCAGACCCCGCCGGAAACCGTGGACTGGACCCAGACAGGGGTGGAGCTCACCATCACCGATGACGGCGAGGACTATGTCTACCGGGTGCTGCTGGACGGCGGACTCTGCACCGAGCAGAACGGACAGACCTACTGGCTGGGAACGGATCAGCTGGCGTTCTCGTTCCAGCGGGGAGTGTCCGGGTTTATTACGGCGGCAGAGCCCCGGGTGGAGCGCTCTGAGCTTGCCTGGACGGAGGACGAGCCTGACGCCTGGGGCACAGAGCCTGCCGGGCCGCTTGCGGTGCCGGAGGGCAGCACCCTGAAGCTCTGTGTGTGGAACTGGCAGGATCAGCCCCTGTTTCTGACCCTGAAAGACGGGGAGAGGGCAGAAGAACTGACAGCAGCGCTGGAAAGCGTCACCGAAACGGTGCCGTTTGAGCCGGTCACCGGCGGAACGATCTATTATATCGCCGCGGAAACCCCCAAGGGGACTTTGTACTATATGTTCCGGGGGACGGACGAGCTCTTTGACTACCAGAACCAGGTGATCTGGAAGGTGCCGGAGGGTGTATTTGACCAGTGCCTGGCGCTCTATGCGCAGGAGATGGCCTCCCAGCTGAACTGAACCGGAACGGGGACAGCGGCAAAACAGCTGCCCTTTCCACCAACTGAATTTCCATTTGTGGAAAACTCTGTCTGCCGGAGGGCAGGCGGAGTTTTTTCTGTTCCGGGCGGAAGGCGGAAAAATCCCCGGGAATGGTGGAAAAACCAGCGGGTTTATGCTACAATATATCCTGTGACAGTATCTGATTTTTTACGGGAGGAACCCCATGGACAATACAATGATGATCAATCTCCTCAGCCGGGCGGCAGTGCTCCTGCTGCTCCTGCCGGTGCATGAGTACGCCCATGCCCGGGTGAGCTATGCCCTCGGGGACCCCACTGCCGCCAATGATGGACGGCTCGACCTCAATCCGCTGGTGCATCTCGATCCTGTGGGATCGCTGCTCATGCTGCTGGTGGGCATCGGCTGGGCCAAACCGGTACCGGTGGACCCCCGCTATTACAAGAATCCCCGCCGGGATATGGTCATCACCGCTATGGCTGGCCCCCTTGCCAATCTGATCATGGGCTTCCTGTTCCTGATCCTGGCACAGGTTTCACTGGGATTTTGGGTCCGGGGCTATTATAACGGCGCAAATGTGGACACACTTTATTATATGGTGCTGATCCTGCAGACCATCGCCTCCATCAGTGTATCGCTGGCAGTCTTTAACCTCCTGCCGGTGCCGCCGCTGGATGGCAGCCGCCTGCTGGAATATCTGCTGCCCCGCCGCTGGCTGATGACCTATTACCGCTATGCCAGAGCCATCAATACCATTTTCCTGTTTGTGCTGCTCTTTACCGATGTGTTTACCAACATCATCTACTATTTCACCGGGTATATCCTCGATGGCATGTATGCCATTACGGCCTTTATCCCGGAGCTGATCGTGTAGGGGGCGCCAGATGGAGAAACTTTCCTTCCGGGCCGGTGAGGTGGAAGGCCCTCTTGACCTGATCCTTACCCTGATCGCCCGGCACAAGCTCAATATCTACGACATCGAGATTTCCACCCTGGTGGAACAGTATACCGCTGCTGTGCGTGAGATGGAGGAAGCAGACCTGGAAGTGGGCAGCGAATTCATCGAGATGGCAGCCAGGCTGGTCTATATCAAGACGGTGGAACTGCTTCCCAAACATGAAAAGGACGAGGACCCCCGCCGGGAACTCACCGGACAGCTGCTGGAATACCAGGCCTGCCGTCAGGCGGCGGCACTCCTGGGTGCCCAGAGCCGGATGGGGAGTGTGTTCACCCGGCAGCCCATGCCGCTGGATGTGGACCTCACCTACCGGCTCAGTCACTCCCCGGCACTGCTCCTTGCGGCATACCGCAGTGCCCTGGGCAAGGGCGAACGGCTCAAGCCCCCGCCGGCAGAGGTGTTCCGTCCGCTGGTGGCAGCCCGGTTCGTATCGGTGGGCTCCCGCATTGTTTCCATCCTGCGCCGGCTCTATCATTCCAGCCGGGTGAGCTTTGCCGGGCTCTTTTCCCACAGCCGGGAACGCAGTGAGATGGTCGCCACCTTTCTGGCCCTGCTGGAACTGATGAAGTCCGGACGGGTGCGCCTGAATGACGACGGCGATGTGGAAGTGACCGATTACCGCAGTCTGACCGATGAGGAACTTGCAGAAGCGGACCGGCAGTTTGCCGCACCGCAGACAGAGCAGGAGGACGAAGATGAACGAGAAACAAATACCGCTCTTTGATGCCGGGGACCGGCGGATTCTGGCTGTGCTGTTTGCAGCTGGGGAACCGCTGGAACTGGAACGGCTTGCCGAAGGGCTGGGAGTGGACAAGGCTGCCATGCGCCAGACACTGGAACGGCTCCGGGGCAGGCTCCGGGAAGCCGGGCTCCCCTTTGAGCTGCTGGAGCTGGAGGAGAATGTCCAGCTTGCCACAGCGGAGGAATACGGTGACCTGATCCGCTCGGTGCTCAGCCAGAAGCGCAGCACTCCGCTGTCCCAGTCGGCGATGGAGGTGCTGGCGATCATCGCCTACAACCAGCCGGTGACCCGTGCCTTTGTGGAGCAGATCCGGGGTGTGGATTCCAGCTCAGCGGTGAATTCGCTGGTGGTACGGGACCTGGTGGAGGAAGCCGGACGGCTGGAACTGCCCGGACGTCCCATCGCCTACCGGACCACTGCCAATTTTCTGCGGTGCTTCGGGCTGCAGAGCCTGGATGATCTTCCCGACATCACAGCGGCAGCCCAGGCACAGGAGCAGCTGGAACAGCTCTCCCTGACCCCGGCAGACGGACAGGGGGAAGAGCCGTGAAATGGCTGCTGCTGATTCCGGTCCTGCTGGTTGTTCTGCTCTGGCTTCCGCTGAGCGTCCGGGTGCGCTATAATTCCCGCCTGACGGTCTGGGCCGGGGTGGGGCCACTGCTGGCCCGGGTGTATGAGACCACCGGGGAATCCCCGGAACCGCCCAAGCCGGAACCCGGACAGAAGCAGGACACGCCAAAGGAAAAGAAGAAAAAGAAATCCCTGTTCCCGGAGAAGGTGGATGCCGGGCTGGTGCTGGATCTGGCGGCATCGCTCCCGGCGCCGCTGGCAAAACTGCTCCGGCGGGTGCATATCCACCATACCGCGGTGCGGATTCTCACAACGGGCAGTGATGCCGCAGAGGCAGCTGTCCGGGCGGGACATACCAGTGCCGCCGTATACAGCGTCTATCTGGCGCTGGGGCGGATCTTCACCGTGGATTATCCTGAGATCCTGATCCTGCCGGATTTCTTCCGGGAGGAGGACAATATCTATGCCGAAAGCCGTGTTACTCTGCGGCCCGTGGCACTGCTGGCCTTCGGAGCCGGATTTATGATCCGGCTGGTGAAGCGTCGGCAGGAACGTGAACAGACCAATGACAGTTCCGCCCAGGCGGCAGGAGCTGATCCCAATGAAACTGAGGTGCAGTAAATTATGGACAGCAAAGTAAAAGGACTGATGGGCGACAGCTTTGAAAACCTGCGGACGCTCATTGATGTAAACACCATTATCGGCGATCCCATCACCACCCCCGACGGCACCACCATTATTCCGGTGTCCAAGGTCACCTTCGGCTACGGCATGGGCGGCAGTGACCTGCCCACCAACAAGCGGGAGGCCTTCGGCGGCGCTACAGCCGGCGGCGTGACCATCCAGCCCATCGCCTTCCTGATTGTCAAGGACGGCAATGTGCAGCTGGTACAGCTGGCAGGGGAAAACAACACCGCGGAACGTGCCATGAACCTGGTGCCCGATGTAGTGGACAAGATCTCGGGGCTGTTCTCCAAGAACACCGCGGAACCCCATCACAAGCCGGAACCCACCGCAGCGCCCCAGGAATAAGCTGGGATAAGCAGGGATAAAATCATCCGCCCCGCCATAAAAATGGTGGAGAGGCGGTGATTTTGTGCAGAAAAAGTTTCTTTGTGCCGCAGCGGCGGCAGTGGGGCTCCTGTGGGGGAGCCTGGGGTTTTCCTACGGGGAAATGACCGTAGCGGTCATGGCGGGGGATCTGGAAGTGAATGCCGAAGCGGCAGTGGTCATGGACGCGGACAGCGGACGGCTGCTCTACGCTCAGAACCCGGATAAACGGCTTGCCAATGCCAGTACCACCAAGATCATGACAGCGCTGCTCACCCTGGAGCAGCCCGATCAGGACCGGTACTTTACAGTGGATTCCGATGCCATCCAGGTGGAGGGCACTACCATGGGCCTGCAGCCCGGGGACAGTGTGACCCTCCATCAGCTGGCGGCGGGCATGCTGCTGCCTTCGGGCAACGACGCAGCCAATGCGGCGGCGGTGGAGATTGCCGGGAGTGAGGAGGCCTTTGTCCGGCTGATGAATCAGCGGGCGGCAGAGCTGGGCCTTGAGAACACCCAGTACCGCAATCCCAGCGGACTGGATGCCGAGGGACATTACTCCTCTGCCCGGGATCTGGCGACTCTGGCGGCCCATGCCCTGGAAAACGAGGACTTTGCGGACATTGTATCCAAGCAGGAGATCCGCATGGCCTTTGGCAATCCCCCTTACAACCGCAGCCTCTATACCACCAACAAGCTGCTGGAACGCTATCCCTATGCCATCGGGGTCAAGACCGGGTATACCGATGACGCCGGACTCTGTCTGGTGACAGCGGCGGAAAAGGACGGCACCCGGCTGATTATTGTCACCCTCAATGGCAAGGACGATGTGAATACCCACATGCGGCTGTATGAGCACTTCTTCCCGCTGCTGGCCCGGGTGGATCTCTCGGGCTTTACCGAGGGGCTCAGCGTACCGGTGACCGGCGGCACCCGGGACAGTGTGGCGGCGGTTCCCGCAGCCGAGCCGGAAGCGGCCCTGCTGGAACGGGAATATGACGAGCTCACCCGGGAGGTGGAGCTGCCTCAGTTTGTCTATGCACCGGTGCAGGCCGGTCAGGTGCTGGGGGAGATCCGTCTGCTGAGCGGCGACAAAGTGGTATGGCAGTCTGCTCTGGTGGCGGACAGCGATGTGCCTGCCCTCACCCGGGAACGCCAGGGAATACTGGAATTTATCGGCTCGCTGCTGGGGCAGTGACGCCGTGAGAAGATAAAAAGAGTCAGGAGAATGAACATGGAAAATAAAGCACGCATCCAGAAGGTGCTGTCCGATCAGGGAATCCTCTCCCGCCGGCGCACTGAGGAACTCATCAAGGAGGGACGGATCACCGTCAACGGGCGTCCGGCCCAGCCCGGTCATCCCATCGACATCCGTCGGGATATTGTTGCCATCGACGGCGAACGGGTCTGGTTCCAGAAAAAGAAGAAAAACTACTATGTAATGCTCCACAAGCCCCGTGGGTATGTCACCACCATGAGCGATGAAAAGGGCCGCCGCAGTGTGGCTGACCTGGTGGCGGATTTCCCGGTGCGGCTCTACCCGGTGGGACGGCTGGACAAGGACAGTGAGGGCCTTCTGCTGATGACCAATGACGGCGACTTTGCCAACACCCTGATGCACCCCGCCAACCACATCGGCAAGACCTATCGGGTCACAGTGCGTCCGGGCATCAGCGAGGATCAGCTGGTGAAGCTCTCCTCCGGCGTGCTGCTGGATGACGGCTACACCACCCAGCCTGCCCAGGTACATGTGCTGGATCAGCAGCCCGGTCGTGTGGTGCTGCAGATGACCATCACCGAGGGCAAGAACCGGCAGATCCGCCGGATGTGCGAGGCAGTGGGGCTGGAAGTGGCCCGTCTGAAGCGCACCTACATCGGCCCGGTGAAGCTGGGCATGCTCCAGCCGGGCGAGTACCGGGAGCTGACCCCTGCGGAACTGAGTGCCATCCGGGGCTACATGAACAAGGCAGTGAACCGCCGGCAGAATGCCGAAGGGGAAAAGGCTGCGGCAGAGCGGGGCAGCCGTCCGGCAAAGAAGGCTCCGGTGAAGCCCGCCGGCAAGGGCCGTACCCCGCTGGGACGGAGGTAACGCCATGCTGAAGATCGAACTGGAGCAGTCCGGGAACACCCTGCTCTGCCGGGCGACCCAGCGGGGCGAAGAGCTGGGCTGGGCCGAGGCGGAGATCCGGGAGGATACTGTCTGGTACCGGAGCGGCTGGCTGGAGGACTCCGAGGACTATGGCCTGCTGGATGGTCTGGTACGGGCAGCTTTTGATGCGGCCCGTTCTGCGGGTGTGAAGGAGTATTTCGTCTCCGGCGAGGCTGCCGGGGAGTATCGCCGGGCCTTTGAGGTGTACGATTACGCGCTGGATCAGGCCGAGGAACTGGAACGGTTCTTCGGGCGGCACAGCTGCAAGGGTCAGAGCGGCGGTTTTTAGCGGAATTTCCGGCTTTGTGAATTGACAAAGCCATTGCCAGACGCTATTATAATAGGATAGGACTGAGAAAACACAGACGGCAGACCTGCATCTGCCGGCAGGACAGAGGTGCTGCAATGATACAGAGTATGACAGGATTCGGGCGCTGTCAGAAAACGCTGGGCAGCCGGGACATCACCGTGGAGATCAAAGCGGTGAACCACCGGTACCTGGAATTTTCTTCCCGGCTTCCCCGGAGCCTTGGTTTTATCGAGGACAAGCTCAAGGCACAGGTACAGTCCCGGATCGCTCGGGGCAAGGTGGAGGTTTCGGTCACTGTGGCGGAGCAGAAGGGCTCTGCTTCCCGGGTTACCCTCAATGAGGGACTGGCGCTCTCCTATCTGGAGGAGCTGCGGATCTTCGCCCGGAAAAACGGTCTCACCGATGATCTGACCCTGTCGGATTTCTGCCGGCTTCCGGATTTGTTCACTACCCGTATGGCGGAAGTGGACGAGGATGCCCTGTGGCGGGATATTTCGGAAACAGCTGACAGCGCCCTGGACAGCTTTATTGCCATGCGCCGGCGGGAGGGCGAAAAACTCTCGGCAGACCTGGCAGCCAAGCTCTACAATATCCTCACTCTGGTGGAAGCAGTGGAGCGCCGCAGTCCTGAAACGGTGGAAGCCTACCGGCAGCGCCTTTACAAGAAGCTCGGCGAACTGCTGGCGGACCGTCAGATTGACGACAGCCGGGTGCTCACCGAAGCAGCCCTGTTTGCGGACAAGGTGGCAGTGGACGAGGAAACAGTCCGGCTGCGCAGCCATATCGATCAGTTCCGGCATATCCTCACCCTGGAGGAACCGGTGGGCCGCAAGCTCGATTTCCTGGTGCAGGAGATGAACCGGGAAGCCAATACCATCGGCTCCAAAGCGCAGGATGCTGAGATGGCCCGCATTGTGGTGGAACTCAAGAGTGAGATCGAAAAGGTGCGCGAACAGATCCAGAATATTGAATAGGCGGTGTATCCCGGAATGAAGCTCATCAACATAGGATTTGGAAATATGGTGTCTGCCAGCCGTCTGGTAGCCATTGTCAGCCCGGAATCAGCGCCGATCAAGCGCATTATCCAGGATGCCCGGGAACGCGGCACCCTGATCGACGCTACATACGGGCGTCGGACCCGTGCGGTGATCATCACCGATTCCGACCATGTCATCCTCTCGGCAGTCCAGCCTGAGACGGTGGCAAACCGACTGGACGACGAAGACGAGGATGTGGACGATGAATAATACAAGAGGCCTTCTGGTCGTGGTGTCCGGGCCGTCCGGTGTGGGCAAAGGCACGATCATGCGTCCCTTTATGGAGCGCAATCAAAATGTAAAATATTCCGTTTCTGCTACAACCCGGGCTCCCCGGGAAGGAGAGATCGACGGAGTGAATTATCACTTTGTCACCAAGGAACAGTTCGAGAACCTCATTGAAAATGATGAGATGCTGGAATATGCCCGTTACAGCGGCAATTATTATGGTACTCCCCGGTTCGCGGTGGAAAAGAACCTGGCTGCGGGACTGGATGTGGTTCTGGAGATCGAGGTCAAGGGCGCTCAGCAGGTACGCCGACGCTGTCCCGAGGCCATTTCGGTATTCATTATGCCGCCGTCCTTCCAGGAGCTTTCCAACCGTCTGCACGGTCGGAACACCGAGAGCGAGGAGAAGATCATGGAGCGGCTGGATATTGCCCGCAGCGAAATGCAGCTGGCCTATGATTATGATTTTATTCTGGTAAACGATGATGTGGATGAGGCGGTGCGCCAGCTGGAAGTGATTCTGGAAGCCGCCAAGGCCATGCCCAAATATATGAAAGACTTTATTGATGAGGTGAATAACAATGCTTAGACCTGCCATGTCTCAGATTGTAAAGAAAGATGAAAGCGCATACGAATTCGTGATCGAAGTAGCCCGCCGTGCCCGTGAGATCGTCAACGAAGCCGAGGAGCGGGGCGAAGTACTGGATGTCAAGCCGGTACAGCTGGCTGTGGAGGAATTTGCCAGCGGTTATCCCCGGACTCCCCTCCGTTACATCGGCAGCGACGACGAGCAGTAATCCCCAAAACCGAATCAATCGTTAGAAGCAATACCGGCCGGGATTCTCAGCCGGTATTTCTTGTGTCAGGGAGCAGGAAAGGAGTATGAGCGATGGCACAGATTGCCGCTGTGGCTGTGGATAAGGCCACCCCGCAGTTTGACCGGGAATACAGCTATCTGGTGCCGGACGGCCTGCCGGTCCAGGTGGGCTGCCGGGTGACTGTCCCCT
>ERZ857521.678-NODE-678-length-48526-cov-4.058282_pt1 | contig 48526 bp, 53 predicted proteins | sample MGYA00519701_ERZ857521 | MGnify/ENA primary metagenome ERZ857521 (study PRJEB31778, sample SAMEA3449346) | human gut metagenome | biome: human gut; feature: human-associated habitat; material: faeces | place: United Kingdom | collected 2010/2012 ...
CGTCTGCGCATCCTGCGGCGAAATTTTCTAAGATGGAGGAAAAAGACATGGCTCGTCTGAAAGACTACTATAAATCCGACGTAGCACCGGCTTTGATGAAAAAGTTCGGCTACAAAAGTGTCATGCAGATCCCCAAGCTGGACAAGATCGTCGTGAATGTCGGCTGCGGCGAAGCCCGCGACAACCAGAAGATGATCGACGCCATTATGGGCGATATTGCTGCCATTACCGGTCAGAAGCCCTGCGTATGCCGGGCTAAGAAGTCGGTAGCGAACTTCAAGCTGCGTGAGGGTATGGTAGTAGGTGTCAAGGTGACACTCAGAGGCGATATGATGTACGAGTTCCTCGACAGACTGTTCAGCGTGGCTCTGCCCCGCGTAAGAGACTTCAGAGGTATCAGCGCAAATGGCTTCGACGGCCGCGGCAACTTTGCCTTCGGTCTGAAGGAGCAGCTTATCTTCCCTGAGATCGAGTACGACAAGATCGACAAGGTACGCGGTATGGACATCGCTTTTGTTACAACCGCTAAGACTGACGAAGAGGCCAAGATGCTCCTTGAGCTGATGGGCGCTCCGTTCGAGAAGTAAGGGGGAATTTAAGTGGCTAAGAAGTCCATGATCAACAAGCAGCAGAGAACACCTAAATTTTCCACAAGAGCCTATAACAGATGCAAGATCTGCGGCAGACCCCATGCCTACCTGAGAAAGTACGGCATCTGCCGTATCTGCTTCCGTGAGCTGGCCTACAAGGGTCAGATCCCGGGCGTCAAGAAGGCAAGCTGGTAAGTTAGTTTAAGGAGGTTAACGGTATGCATATCACCGACAGCATCGCTGACATGCTGACACGCATCCGGAATGCAGGTGCCGCAAAGCACGAAACAGTCGATGTACCCGCTTCCAAGATGAAGAAGGCGATCGCCCAGATTCTCCTGGATGAAGGCTACATCAAGAGCTTCCAGCTGATCGAAGACGGGAAGCAGGGCATCATTCGGATCGTTCTCAAGTACGGCGAGAACAAGACTTCGGTTATTTCCGGTCTCAGACGCGTTTCCAAGCCCGGTCTGAGAATTTATACAAACTGCGAGGATATGCCCAAGGTTATGAAGGGCCTGGGTATTGCCATCGTATCCACATCGAAGGGCGTTATGACAGACAAGCAGGCTCGCAAGGAAAACGTGGGCGGCGAAGTTCTGGCATTCGTCTGGTAAAGGAGGTGCAAACAATATGTCTCGAATTGGTAGAAAGCCGATCGCTATCCCGGCCGGCGTAGAGGTTGCTGTAAACGGCAACGAAGTGACTGTCAAGGGCCCCAAGGGCACTATGACCCAGACCTTCAACTCCGACCTGACCGTAACTGTTGAGAACGGCGAAGTACTGGTTACCCGTCCTTCCGACGATAAGGAGCACAGAAGTCTGCACGGCCTGACCAGAACCCTGATTGCCAACATGGTACACGGCGTTTCGGAAGGCTTCACCAAGGAGCTGGAAATCCAGGGCGTTGGTTACCGTGCAGTAAAGCAGGGTAAGGACCTGGTTATGACACTGGGCTTCTCCCATCAGGTTATCATGTCTGAGGGCAACGGCATCACCATTGATGTTCCCTCCCCGAGCAAGATCGTCATCAGCGGTTACGACAAGCAGGCCGTAGGTCAGTTCGCTGCCGAAGTACGCGCCAAGCGTCCGCCGGAGCCTTATAAGGGCAAGGGCATCCGTTATGTCGGCGAGTATGTCATCCGCAAGGAAGGCAAGGCCGGTAAGGGCAAGAAGTAAGTAAAGGAGTGAATTGATATGGTGAAAAAGCCTGACAGCAACAAGGCAAGACTCAAGAGACACATGAGAGTTCGAGCTAAGATCAGCGGCACACCAGAGCGTCCACGCCTTAGTGTATTCCGCTCCGCCAAGCATATTTACGCTCAGATCATCGACGATGTGAACGGCGTAACTCTGGCCAGCGCCTCTTCCATGGAGAAGGGCTTCGAAGGCTTCGGCGGCAACAAGGAAGCTGCCCGCAAGGTAGGCGAGGCTGTAGCCAAGGCTGCACTTGCCAAGGGCATTTCCGAGGTAGTATTTGACCGCAGCGGTTATATCTACCATGGTCGTGTAAAGGAACTGGCTGAGGGTGCTCGTGAGGGCGGTCTCAAATTCTAAGGTAGGAGGGATACTTTTGGCTCGAATTGACGCTTCCAACATGGAACTGCAAGAAAGAGTAGTCACCATTAACCGTGTTTCCAAGACTGTTAAGGGTGGTCGTATTTTCAAGTTCGCCGCGCTGGTTGTAGTCGGCGACGGCAACGGCACCGTAGGCTTCGGCCTGGGCAAGGCTTCCGAAGTGCCGGATGCAATCCGCAAGGGCATTGAGGACGCAAAGAAGAACCTGGTGAAGGTTTCCCTGAAGGGTACAACCATTCCCCACGAGGTAGTAGGCGTTTATGGCGCCGGCCGCGTGCTGATGCGTCCCGCTCCGGAAGGTACCGGCCTGATCGCAGGTGGTCCTGTCCGTGCGGTACTGGAAGTTACTGGTGTCAAGAACATCAGAACTAAGTCTCTGCGCTCCAGAAACCCCAAGAACATGGTATCCGCTACCATGCAGGGTCTGATGTCGCTGAGAAACGTAGACGAGATCGCTGCCAAGCGCGGCAAGAGCGTCCGTGAAATTATTGGTTAAGGAGGAGAGCGAACATGGCACTGAAGATCAAACTCGTAAAGAGCCTGAACGGTCGTGGCGACAAGCAGATCGCTACCGCTCACTCCCTGGGCCTTCACAAGATCGGGAATGAGACCACTCAGCCCGACAATGCCGCTACAAAGGGCAAGATCGCCAAGATCAGCCATCTGGTAGAGGTAACAGAAGCATAACCAAAGGAGGTGCAGGTAAAATGAAACTTCATGAACTTTCTCCCGCACCGGGCTCTGTCAAGAAGGCCTTCCGCAAGGGCCGCGGCAGCGGTTCCGGCAACGGCAAGACAGCCGGCAAGGGTCATAAGGGCCAGAATGCCCGTTCGGGCGGCGGTGTAAGACCGGGCTTTGAGGGCGGCCAGATGCCCCTGACCAGAAGACTTCCCAAGAGAGGCTTCAACAACATTTTTGCTACCAAGTATGCAGCGATCAATGTCAGCGATCTGAACGTGTTCGAGGACGGCGCCGTTGTAGATGAGGCTGCAATCGTTGCAGCTGGTCTGGTGAAGAAGACCCTGGATGGTATCAAGATCCTCGGAAACGGCGAGCTGACCAAGAAGCTCACTGTAAACGCTAAGGCATTCTCTGCTTCCGCAAAGCAGAAGATCGAGGCTGCTGGAGGAAAGGCCGAGGTGATGTAAGTGCTTGAAACACTGAAGAATGCTTGGAAAATGGCGGATCTTCGCGCAAAGCTCCTGTATACAGGTATGATCCTGCTGCTTTTCCGCATTGGCGCAGCGATTCCGGTTCCGTTCCTGAAGCCGGATATTCTCAAGACTTATATTAGCGGCGATAATAACTGGCTGGGCTACATTGACCTGCTCAGCGGTGGCGCCTTCAGCAATTCCACCCTGTTTGCTCTGGGTATCTCCCCCTACATCACTGCTTCCATCGTGATCCAGCTGCTGGCTGTGGCCATTCCGGCCCTGGAGCAGCTCGCGAAGGAGGGTGAGGAAGGCCGGAAGATCCTCAACAAGTATACCCGGTACTGCACTGTGGCCCTGGGCCTGCTGCAGTCGGTGGCATACTACTTCCTGATGCGCAATTACGGCGCTCTCACCTATACCGAGGGCCCCGCAATGTACTTCTCCGCTGTTGTCATCATCACTTCCTTCCTGGCTGGCTCCATGCTGGTTATGTGGATGGGTGAGCAGATCGACAACAAGGGCATCGGCAATGGTATCTCCATGATCCTGTTTGCCGGTATCGTATCCCGCGCATCTTCTATGGTGAACACTGTGATCACCGAGCTCTATCTGGCGATCAACGGTATTATGAAGTACTGGTTCATCGTTCCCTTCACCCTGGTACTGTTCCTGGCAGCCATCGTGTTCATTGTCATCATGACCAATGCCGAGCGCCGCATTCCGGTTCAGTATGCCCAGCGTGTGGTAGGCCGTAAGATGTACGGCGGTCAGTCCACCCACATTCCGATCAAGGTGAATATGTCCGGCGTTCTGCCTGTCATCTTCGCCAGCTCCATCCTCTCGATTCCCTCCACCATCGCCGGTTTCATGAATGTGGACCCCGATGGCATCATGGGCAAGATCCTGAGTGTGATCCGCTATGATCACTGGGTGTATGCCGTGCTGTACTTCTTCCTGATCATGGCATTCAACTACTTCTATATTTCGATCCAGTATAACCCCATGGAGATCGCCAACAACCTGAGAAAGAACAACGGTACTATCCCGGGCATCCGTCCTGGTAAGCCCACTGCGGAGTTCATTGCCCGCGTGGTAAGCAAGGTTACTGTTGTGGGAGGCATCTTCCTGGCTATCATCGCCATCGGCCCCATCCTGCTCTCTCAGCTTATGGGTATCAACATCTCCCTGGGCGGTACTTCGATCATCATCGTGGTCGGCGTTGCCCTGGATACAGTCCGTCAGCTTGAATCCCAGATGATGATGCGTCATTACAAGGGATTCCTTGAGTAAGCCGAAAGAAGGTATTCTGTTATGAAGTTGATTCTTCTTGGAGCCCCTGGTGCCGGTAAGGGCACTCAGGCCGAGATCGTCTGCGAAAAGCTCTCGATCCCCAGCATCAGCACCGGTAACATCCTGCGGGAAGCTGTGAAGAACGGCACCCAGGCCGGTCTGGAAGCCAAGTCCTTTATGGACGCCGGCGCGCTGGTTCCGGACGCCGTCGTAATTGCGATCCTCAAGGACCGCATTGCGGCAGACGACTGTAAGAACGGTTTTATCCTGGACGGTTTCCCGCGCACCGTTCCCCAGGCAGAAGCCCTGGACGAAATGGGTGTGGAGATCGACCGTGTAATCGAAATCGATGTACCCGATGAAGTGATCGAATCCCGTCTGGGCGGCAGACGCGTATGCGAAAGCTGCGGAGCCAGCTACCATGTAGTGAACAAGGCTCCCGCCGTGGACGGCATCTGCGACAAGTGCGGCGGCAAGCTGATCATCCGCAAGGACGATAAGCCTGAAACCATCAAGGACCGTCTGGCTGTTTACCATGAGCAGACCGCTCCCCTGGCGGATTACTACCGCAAGGCCGGTAAGCTCTTTACCGTGGACGGCACACAGGAGATCAGCGCTATTACCGCGCAGCTCCTCTCGATCCTGGAGGCGTAATCATGGTTGTGCTTAAAACCGCTGCTGAGCTCACCGCTATGCGGGACGCCGGCAGAATTTCAGCACAGGCTCTGCTTGTCGGCGGAGAAGCGGTCAAGCCCGGTGTTACCACCGCGGAAATCGACCGCAAGATCCACAAGTTCATTCTCTCTCAAGGCGCAAAGCCGTCCTTTCTTGGCTACGGCGGATTCCCTGGAAGCGCCTGTATTTCGGTCAATGACGAAGTGATCCACGGCATCCCCGGTTCCCGGGTGATCCGCGAGGGCGACATCGTCAGCATTGATGTAGGTGCCTATTACAAAGGGTATCATGGCGATAACGCCTTTACCTTTACAGTAGGCAGCATCGCCCCCGATGTCCAGCAGCTGCTGGACGCCACCCAGGAGGGGCTGCGCCGCGGTATTGCCGCCGCTGTTCCGGGCAACCGGATCGGCGATATCGGCTGGGCGGTGCAGAGCTATGTGGAGCAGTTCGGGTTCGGCGTGGTGAAGGAGTATGTCGGTCACGGCGTGGGCCAGAACCTTCACGAAGATCCCGAAGTGCCCAACTATGGCCGTCCGGGTCATGGCACCCGCCTGGTGCCCGGTATGGTCATCGCCATCGAACCCATGATCAACATGGGTACTCCCGCAGTCCGGGTTCTGAAGAATCAGTGGACTGTGGTGACACAGGATGGCAAGCCCTCGGCTCACTTTGAAAATACCATCGCAATCACCGAGAATGGCCCGGTCATTCTGACCAAGGCATAAGGTGTGCGTATGGCAATGGCAGGAACAGTGGTAATATCCCTCAGTGGAAAAGACCGGGGAAGACTGCTGGCTGTAACAGGCGGTGATGACCGCCGGGTGTTGACCGTCGATGGAAAGCACCGGAAGCTAGACAGTCCCAAGGCAAAGAATCCCCGTCATCTGCGTCCGACCGCATGGACGCTGACACCCAGCCAGATGCGGACGGACCGGCAGCTGAGGCGAGCCCTGCGCGATTTGGCGCAGGCTGCGACAAACAGGGAAAAGGAGGAATCCGGTCTTGGCGAAGGACGACGTAATTGAGATTGAAGGTGTAGTGCTGGAAGCGCTGCCCAATGCACAGTTCCAGGTGGAACTGCCCAACGGACACAAGATCCTGGCACACATATCCGGCAAGCTGCGCATGAATTACATCCGCATTCTGCCCGGAGATAAGGTCACAGTGGAAATGTCCCCCTATGACCTGACCAAGGGACGCATCACCTGGCGTTCCAAGTAAGATTTTATACCCAACGGTTTTGAAATAAGGAGGCAAGTTTCAAATGAAAGTAAGACCTTCCGTAAAGCCTATGTGCGAGAAATGCAAGGTTATTAAGCGCAAGGGCCGTGTCATGGTCATTTGCCCGAACCCCAAGCACAAGCAGCGTCAGGGCTAATCTGCAAACCTATTAAGATGGAGGTGCAACAATAATATGGCTCGTATTGCCGGTATTGATCTGCCGAGAGAAAAGAGAATCGAGATCGGTCTCACCTATATCCTCGGTATCGGTCGTAAGACAGCTAACGATATTCTGGCCGCCACTGGTGTCAACCCCGACACCCGTGTCAAGGACCTGACTCTCGAGGACGAAACCAAGCTCAGAGAGTATATCGACAAGAACCTCGTGGTTGAGGGTGACCTGAGAAGAGATACAGCGCTGAACATCAAGCGTCTGATCGAAATTGGCTGCAACCGTGGCGTGCGTCACAGAAAGGGCCTGCCTGTAAGAGGCCAGCGCACCAAGACCAACGCCCGTACACGCAAGGGTCCGAAGAAGACCATCGCCAACAAGAAGAAGTAATTAGGAGGGATACGATATGGCTAAGGCTGTAACAAAGAAGGCGGCTGTTCGCACCAGACGCCGTGAGCGCAAGAACATCGAGCGCGGCGCTGCGCATATCCAGTCCACCTTTAACAACACAATTGTCACCATTACCGATACCAACGGTAACGCCCTCTCCTGGGCCAGCGCTGGTGGTCTGGGCTTCCGCGGTTCCAGAAAGAGCACTCCTTTTGCTGCTCAGACCGCAGCTGAGACTGCTGCCAAGGCTGCTATGGAGCATGGCCTGAAGACAGTTGAAGTTTATGTTAAGGGCCCTGGCGCCGGCCGTGAGGCTGCAATCCGCGCACTGCAGGCAGCTGGTCTGGAAGTTAACATGATCAAGGATGTTACTCCGATTCCGCACAATGGCTGCCGCCCGCCCAAGAGAAGAAGAGTATAACAAAGGAGGAACCAATCAATGGCTAAGAATAGACAGCCCATTCTGAGAAGATGCAAGGCTCTGGGCCTTTCCCCCGCGGTTCTTGGTTACTCCAAGGAAACCAACCGCAACCCCAAGCAGAACCGCCGCAAGCAGTCTGAATATGGCCTGCAGCTGGCTGAGAAGCAGAAGGTTAAGTTCATCTATGGTGTCCTCGAGCGTCAGTTCCGCGGATACTACGCCAGAGCCGAGCGCAAGCAGGGCAACACCGGTGAGGTGCTGCTGCAGGAGCTGGAGCGTCGTCTGGACAATGTAGTGTTCCGTATGGGCTATGCCAATACCCGCCGCGAAGCCCGTCAGCTGGTGACACATGGTCACTTCACTGTAAACGGCCGTCGTGTGAACATTCCCTCTTACCAGGTTAAGCCCGGCGAAGTAATCGCTGTATGCGAGAAGTCCCGTGCTTCCGAGAAGTTCAAGGCTCTCATCGAGCAGAACGGTAAGAACCCCTGCCCGAAGTGGATCGAGAAGGCTGCCGATGCCTTCGAAGGCAAGATCGTTGCTATGCCCGCCCGTGATGATATCGACTACGATGTAGCCGAGCATCTCATCGTCGAGCTGTACAACAAGTAATTCACCTCTAAGCAGTCAGCAAGGAATGCGAAACACAAGGGCCAGGATCTTTCCGGGATTTTTCCCGGAAAGGCTGCCCGAGATAAGGGAGGGTTTTTATAAATGGTAAAAATCATAGAGCCGAAGATTATCACCGATGAACTCAAGCCCGACGGTTCCTACGGAAGATTTATCGCGGAGCCGCTGGACAGAGGATTTGGTACTACCTTGGGCAATAGCCTTCGTCGTGTGCTGCTCTCCTCGCTTCCCGGTGTGGCCGTACTGTCGGTAAAGATCGACGGCGTACAACACGAGTTCTCGACTATCCCCGGCGTTAAGGAAGATGTTACTGAGATCATTCTCAATATCAAGGGCCTTACCGCCAAGCTGTTCACAGAGGAGCCCAAGACTGTCCGCATTGAAGCGGAAGGTCCCTGCGAAGTGACAGCGGGCAGCATCGAGACTGATGCTGAGGTGGAAATTCTTGACCCGAGCATGCACATCGCCACTCTGGGCGAAGGTGCAAAGCTCTCGATGGATATTACCCTGAAGAAGGGCCAGGGCTATGTGTCCGCTGATAAGAACAAGGTGCTGGAGCTTTCCAAGGCACCCATCGGCACCATTGCAGTGGACAGCATTTTTACGCCCGTTCTCAAGGTGAACTACACGGTGGAAAATACCCGTGTAGAGCAGATCACCGATTACGATAAGTTGACACTGGAAGTTTGGACAGACGGTACTATTTCCGCCAAGGAAGCAGTAAGTCTGGCCGCCAAGATCCTCAATAGACAGCTCAACCACTTTGTTGAACTCTCCGATGAGATTTCGGGCACCGAAATCATGGAGAAGAAAGAGGATACCGGAAAAGAAAAGGTACTTGAGATGACCATTGAAGAGCTTGACCTGTCGGTGCGTGCATTCAACTGCCTCAAGCGCGCAGGTGTGAACTCGGTCAACGACCTGATCAACAAGTCCCCTGAGGAAATGATGAAGGTCCGTAATCTCGGTAAGAAGAGCCTTGAGGAGGTTGTAAGCAAACTGCGCAGCCTCGGTCTGGACTTTAACAAGGACGAAGAATAATCACAAATCGATGTTATTCCTCAGGCACAGGTAAAAGGAGTGAACATAAATGCCCGGTACACGCAAACTCGGCAGAACTGCCGATCACAGAACCGCGATGCTCAGAGCGATGGTGACTTATCTGCTGGAAAACGGCAAGATCGAGACCACAGTGACCAGAGCAAAGGAAGTTCGTTCGGTTGCTGAGAAGATCATCACCACCGCTAAGCGCGGCGATCTTCATTCCAAGCGTCAGATCTTCTCCTTCATTACGAAGGAAGCGGTTGCCAAGAAGGTAATCGACGAGATCGCTCCGAACTATGCAGACCGCAATGGTGGTTACACCCGGATTATCCGGACTGGCCCCCGTCGTGGTGACGCTGCTGAAATGGCAATCATCGAGCTCATCTAACCTAAGAGCAACATGAATTCCGAAACCGGAAGCCCATGGGATTTTCCCGCCGGGCTCCCGGTTTTTTTATTTTGTCAGAACTTCTTCAAAATTTTGCCCTTGTACCCACCAGCCCGGCATGGTAAAATCGTAAGAGTGAAAAAATCAGAAACAGGAGGAATGGGTGTGAATTGGCTTCGGAAGTTGAGCGCGATGCTCCTTTGCCTGATGCTCTGCCTGGGGCTGTTTTCCGGCTGCGGCAGTGATGTCTACATCGCCAAACTGGCTCTCTCCGGCACAGCCGGCACCTTTGACCCCCAGTTTGCTGAGAACCAGAACTCCATTCTGGTGGCGTCCAATGTATTTGAGGGCCTGCTGGTGGAGGACCCCGATGGCGGACTTCACCCCGGTGTGGCGGAAGGCTATACCGTGTCTTCGGACGGGCGCACCTATACCTTCCAGCTCCGGGAGGACGCCTGCTGGTCGGACGGCAGCGCTGTCATCGCCGATGACTTCGTCTTTGCCTTCCGGCGGCTGTTCGGCCCGGGGAGCGTGTCCCCCTATGCCGAGAATCTGCTCTCAGTGCAGAATGCCGAGGCCATTCTCGCCGGGGAGATGCAGCCCGAGGCACTGGGTGTCCGGGCCGCCGATGACCACACCCTGGTGCTGACCCTGGAAAAGGCGGACAGCGGCATCACCACCGTCCTGGCCCAGTGGTACACCGCCCCCTGCAAGGAGAGCTTCTTCACCGAGCAGAAGGGCCGCTATGGCCTGGAGGTGAAAAGCACCCTCTACAACGGCCCCTATGTCATCAGCCTCTACGATACCGGCAAGGAGATCCGTCTGCGCCAGAATCCAAACTACCATTCGGAGCAGCCGGCAGAGCTCTACGGCATCAACATCACCCTGGGCAGCACCGATACCCTGGCTGCCTTCACCGAGGGGGACAGCTTCTATACCCAGGTGCCCCGGGAGTCGGTGGACTCGCTCCGGGACGCTGTCATCACCGAGTATGCCGATACCACCTATGCCCTGGTGGTGAACACCAGCCGCAGCCTGCTGGGAAATGAGTCGGTGCGTCTGGCCATCTGCGGCGCCATCGACCGGGAGGGCATTGCCGGGGTGCTGCCCGAGGAGCAGAGCACCACCACCGACCTGGTGCCGGAGACCGCCAGCGAGCGCACTCTGGACTACCGGGACACCGCCGGTCACCGCACTGCCCTGACCCTCACAGAGGACGCCCGGACGCTGTTCCGGGAGGGGCTGGCAGCCGAAGGGGAGCAGAAACTGCCCTTCACCGAGCTGCTGGTGCCGGACACCCAGACCGACCGTCAGGCGGCGGGGATTATCCAGGGCTGCTGGCAGAACACCCTGGGGGCGAGCATCAATGTGATGCCGCTTGCGGTGGACGAGCTGTGGCAGCGGGTCTATGCCGGGGATTATGACATGGCGCTGCTGCCCCTGTCCGATTCCACCGCCATGGGGCTGCTGGAGGACTTCGCCTCGGATACCGACCGCTACTGCACCGGCTGGCAGTCGGAGGAGTATGATGCCCTGCTGGATCAGGCCGCAGCCGAGACCGGCGAACAGGCAGTGCGCACCCTGGCCCAGGCGGAGCAGCTGCTGCTCCGGAGCGGCGTGGTGCTGCCCCTCTACACCTCCATGAGCTACTATGCTGTCTCCAGTGAGGTGCAGGGCGCCTGGATCGACCCGGGTGAGGGCGTCATCTACATCAAGTACATCACCAAATCCTGATTCCCACAGCGCCTGCTCCACAAAAGCGGGCGCTGTTTTTGAGGGCGGCACAGCATCCGGGGGCCGGCCCGATTGACAGGACAGGGGAGAGGTTCCCCGGCGCCGGAAACTGCCTCAGAATCACAGAGAATAAATCGACGCTTTTTTGTGAAATTTCACACAGCAGCAAAATTTTTTGTCAGATCTTTGACACCGGATATTATACTCGGTGTATTTTATGGCGGAGAAATCATTCTTTTTGTGGAGAAGTCGGTGGAAAGCCGTTCATAACTCCCCAGTAATCCACAGCCGGGCGGAAAGTACCGGACTGGCGCTTTGAATTTGGGATTATATGGAATGGGAAGTTTAGATACTATGACAAAATGTCCCCGGATTTATGTGACTGACCGCTATTGACAGAACCGGGTCGGGTGGTTACAATATATAAAGGAAAGACACTATATCTTGTGTGACAAACGGTTGTCATTCGACAGATATTGTACATAACGGATAAAACCGGAAAATATTACAAGAGTGAGGAGCAAGGGAGAATGCTGACAAAGATCATCAAGCGGGACGGACGCGAAGTCGCTTTTGACCGGGTCAAGATCGCTGACGCTATCTACAAGGCGGCACAGGTACTGGGCGGCAACGACTATGAAATGGCACAGGATCTGGCAGAGAAGGTAGAAACCTATGTGGAGAATACCATTCAGGGCCGTATCCCCACAGTAGAAGAGGTACAGGACGCGGTAGAGCATACCCTGATTGAAAATGGTCATGCCCGCACTGCCAAGGAATATATCCTCTACCGGGCAGAACGCACCCGGGTACGGGAGATGAATACCCGTCTGATGAAGACCCTGGAGGATCTCACCTTCAAGGACGCGGAGGACAACGATGTCAAGCGTGAGAACGCCAACATCGATGGTGATACTGCCATGGGCACCATGCTCAAGTATGGTTCGGAAAGTGCCAAGCAGTTCTATGAGATGTATGTGCTCAATCCCAAGCATGCCAAGGCACACCGGGAGGGCGATATCCACATCCATGACCTGGACTTCCTCACCCTGACCACCACCTGCTGTCAGATTGACATCATCAAGCTCTTCAAGGACGGTTTTTCCACCGGTCATGGCTTCCTGCGGGAGCCCAATGACATCCAGAGCTATTCGGCACTGGCCTGCATCGCCATCCAGTCCAACCAGAATGACCAGCATGGTGGTCAGAGCATTCCGAACTTTGATTACGGCATGGCAATCGGTGTAGCCAAGACCTATTCCAAGCTGTATACCAAGAATCTGGCAAAGGCTGCCGAGATCCTGGAAGACAAGCCGGATCTGGAGGAGAAGTTCAAGGAGATCAAGCAGAAGATCGCCGATGAAACCGGCGTGAAGCCCCGTCTGGAAGCCAGCGAGGAATACTGCCGCCTGGAAGCTCCCTATCTGGCAGAGATTGTCGGAGAGGACGCTGTGGAGCGGCTGCAGAAGTTCGCGGTGAAGTACTCCGAGAAGGAGACCGACCGTGCCACCTATCAGGCCATGGAAGCCCTGGTGCACAACCTCAACACCATGCATTCCCGTGCCGGCGCCCAGGTGCCCTTCAGCTCCATCAACTATGGTACTGATACCACCCCCGAGGGCCGTATGGTGATCCGCAATATCCTGCTGGCAGAGGACGCCGGTCTGGGCAATGGCGAGACTCCCATCTTCCCGATCCACATCTTCAAGGTCAAGGAAGGGGTCAACTACAACGAGGGCGATCCGAACTATGATCTGTTCAAGCTCGCCTGCCGGGTATCGGCCAAGCGGCTGTTCCCGAACTTCTCCTTCCTGGATGCCCCCTTCAATCTGCAGTACTACAAGCCCGGCGATTACAACTCCGAAGTGGCCTACATGGGCTGCCGGACCCGTGTTATGTCCAATGTCTACGATCCCACCCGGGAAGTGACCTGCGGACGCGGCAATCTGAGCTTTACCTCCATCAACCTGCCCCGGATCGCCATCAATGCCCATGGCAATGTGGAGTGGTTCTTCGAGGAACTGGAGCGCAAGGTGGATCTGGTCATCGAGCAGCTGCTGGAGCGCTTCAAGATCCAGGCTGCCAAGAAGGTGCGCAACTATCCCTTCCTGATGGGACAGGGCGTATGGCTGGATTCCGACAAGCTCTCCCCCGATGACAAGGTGGGTGAGGTGCTCAAGCACGGTACCCTGACCATTGGCTTCATCGGCCTGGCAGAGTGTCTGAAGGCGCTCATCGGCAAGCATCACGGCGAGAGCAAGGAAGCCCAGAACCTGGGCCTCGAGATCGTAGGCTATATGCGCAAGCGCATGGACGAGGAGTCCAAGAAAACCGGACTCAACTTCTCGCTCATTGCCACCCCGGCAGAGGGCCTTTCGGGCCGGTTCGTGCGCATCGATCAGAAGAAGTACGGTATTATCCCCGGCGTAACCGATCGGGATTACTATACCAACTCCTTCCATATCCCGGTGTATTACGAGATCAACGCCTTTGAGAAGATCCGTCTGGAAGCGCCCTATCATGCGCTCACCAACGGCGGACATATCAGCTATATCGAGCTGGATGGTGACCCGCTCAAGAATCTGGATGCCTTTGAAGCAGTGGTACGCTGCATGAAGGAGAGCGGTGTGGGCTATGGTTCCATCAACCATCCGGTGGATCGTGACCCGGTATGCGGTTATACCGGCATTATTGATGAGGTATGTCCCCGGTGCGGACGCCGGGACGGCGAAGGTGTCAGCCTGGAAAAGCTGCACAAGCTGGGACTGTACCGCAATCTGAATGCAGATACCATCGGCTATCACGGTGACCGGTTTGAGGAGGCGGACCGCCGTCCCAATCCTCTGGGCTGCTGCAACGGCTGAGTTAATTCATCACAACGACCACGGCACACTGCCGCGATAATAAAAGGAGGCAATTCTTATGAGCGAAAAGGATATTATGATCGGTGAAGGCGTAAAGTTTGAGCGGATTCGTCGGATCACCGGCTATCTGGTGGGTACACTGGACCGTTTCAACAATGCCAAGCGTGCTGAGGAAGCCGACCGTGTCAAGCATTCGGTTACCACTGGCCTGGAGCGCATCTGAACCGCAGTTTGAAAACAAAACAGGGGGACGGGAGATTTTCCGTCCCCTGTTTTTTATCGGAAGAATATGAGGAGGAACACTATGATTCGTATTTGCGGCGTGGTACGGGAGTCCATTGTGGACGGCCCGGGACTGCGGTTCGTGCTGTTTACCCAGGGATGCCCGCATCATTGTCCGGGCTGTCATAACCCTGAGAGCCATGCCCTGGACGGCGGCTATGAAGTCACTGCCGAAAAGGTGCTGGAGGAGTTTAAGAAGAATCCGCTGCTCAAGGGAATTACCCTGTCCGGCGGCGACCCCATTCTCCAGGCCGGGGAACTGGTGGGCATCTGCCGGGAAGTCCATGCCATGGGTAAGGACGTGATGACCTACACCGGCTATACCTATGAGGAACTCATGGAGATGCAGAAGACCGATGAGGGCATCCGGCAGCTGCTCTGGTAGACGGACGGTTTATTCTGGCTCAGCGGGACCTGACCCTGATCTACAAGGGCAGCCGCAACCAGCGCATCATTGATATGAACCGCACCCGTGCCGAAGGAAAGCTCGTGCTGGACCCGGTGGAGGAGGAAAATCTCCGTCCGGAGGAATGACCGGCAGCGAAGATACAGCGATTATTTCCCGGGAAACCGGGGAAGTTATATCCATCGACAATAAAAAATGGGAGGGAAGACCCTATGACTGTTACATTCCGTCCATTGGCGCTGGGAGAAGTGCTGGGACTGGGCCGGAGCATTGTCCGGGATTTTCACCCCTATGAACTGCGGGGGTACCGGTATGCCCGGCGGGAGGTGCTGGGCGGCAAGGCAGTGGCGCTGGCTGTGGAGGCCGGCGGCGCCTATGCCGGGTATCTGATCCATGGCAAGCCTGACCGGCATGGCCTTTTGCGTATTGCCTATCTGGCGACTGAGCCCCGGTTCCGGGGACAGCACATCGGTGAACAGGCACTGACCCTGCTGCGCCGGCGCTACCCGCACAGCGCCATCTACTTTGAGGTGGAGGACCCGGCCTTTGCGGAAAACGATGAGGAACGCCGGCTGATGGAGCGGCGCATCGGCTTCTATGAGCGGTGCGGCTTTACGCTGCTGCGGTTCCGCCTGGCAGCGGGCCCCTGGAAGCTCTGCTGCATGGCAAGCGATCCCCGCCGGGAGGAGAAGATCCGCCGCCTCTATCAGGAGCGGTGGAGTCCGTCAGTGGTGATCGGCTGAGAAAAGAAAAAAACAGGGCGGCAGTCCCCTGGGGCTGCTGTCCTGTTTTTTGTTGTGCGGAGGCATGGAACCGGCACCCGTCCGGAACAGGGTGCTGTTTTGCAGTCCGGCTCAGATGCGCTTTTCATAGGCGAACTTTCCGCTGCCCTGGAAGATGATGATCCCCCGCTTTTCAAAGCCGACCTTTTCGAGAATGTGCTGCATCCGGGCGTTTTTCGGATCGGTGTCCGCCCGCAGACAGCGGATGCCCTGTTCCCGGCAGCGCTCTTCCACCAGGGTAAATACCCGGCTGCTGAGGCCCTGTCCGCGTCCGGCCCGGTTCAGCGCCAGACGATGCACCACGCCATAGGGCTCCTCCCAGCGCCAGCTGCCCTCGGTGATACCGGTATAGGCAGGCTCCCCGTCAAAATCCAGGCAAAGGTATCCCAGCACGGTATCCCCTTCCCGGAGCAGGTATCCCTTGCCCGCGGCAATATCCCCAGCGATGTCCGGCAGGGCGGGATAGTCCTCCGTCCACTGGATAAAGCCCTGTTCCTGCTGGAACTGCCGTCCATCGGCAATGATCTCCATGCAGATGGATTCCTCGCCCGGGCGGGCCTGGGTCAATGTAAGCATATCCGTTCACTCCTTGCAGAAGATTTCTGACTTCAGTATAACAGAGATTTTACTTCAGAACAATCAAATGGATTTATAATGCTTATTCAAAAATATTAAATGTTCCCGTGTTCGGGCATGAAAAAGCGCCTGTTCCAAAGAGAACAGGCGCTGTTTTGCAGTCCGGGTGGTCAGATGCGCTTGTCGTAGGCATACTTCTGGCTGCCCTTGAAGACAATGATCCCCCGGCGGGTGAAGCCGTTTTTCTCCAGGATATGCTGCATCCGACTGTTCTGCAGGCCGGTATTGAGCCGCAGATAGGTGATGCCCTGCTCCCGGCTGCGCTCCGCTGCCAGGTCAAAGAGCACCCGGGTCAGGCCCCGTCCCCGTCCCCGGGCATTGAGCGCCAGCCGCCGCAGTACGGCATAGGGCTCGTCACAGAGCCAGCTGCCGCCGGTAATGGCGTCATAGGCGGGTTCACCGTCAAAGTCCAGGCAGAGATAGCCCAGCACTTCGCCGTCCTCCCGGAGCAGATAAGCCCGGTGGGTTTCAATATCTTCGGCAATGTCCGGCAGGGCGGGATAGGCTTCAGTCCACTGGACAAACCCCTGTTCCTGCTGGAACTGCCGTCCGTCAGCAATGATCTCCATGCAGAGGGCTTCGTCCCCGGGCATGGCTTTGGTCAGGGTAAACACACTGCGTCAGCTCCTTCTGATGCGGGCAGGTCTGCACCGCTTGATCTGTCTTTATCATAACACAGTCCGGCACAGGATTCAAAAAATCTTCCCGGACAAATTCAGCTTGAAAACCCCGTCCCGGATTGGTAGAATAGAAGCAGGTGCCGGAGTGGAAAATTTCCCCGCTGCCGGCAGAGCCATACGATCCAAACACCCTTGAGAGGAGAGACTGTCGTTATGCCGCTTGTAACAACAACTGAAATGTTCAAGAAAGCGTATGAAGGCGGATATGCCATCGGCGCGTTCAATGTCAACAATATGGAGATCATCCAGGGTATTACCGAAGCAGCAGCTGAGGAGCGTGCCCCGCTGATCCTGCAGGTATCTGCCGGCGCCCGGAAGTATGCCAAGCATATCTATCTGACCAAGCTGGTGGAAGCAGCCATTGCCGACACCGATCTGCCCATTGCCCTGCATCTGGACCATGGTGCCGACTTTGACATCTGCAAGGCCTGTGTGGACGGCGGATTCAGCTCGGTAATGATCGACGGTTCCAAGTACAGCTTTGAAGAGAACATTGCCCTGACCCGCAAGGTAGTAGAATATGCCCATGCCCATGGCGTGGTAGTAGAAGGCGAGCTGGGTACTCTGGCCGGCATCGAGGACGATGTGCATGTCAAGGCAGACGATGCCCTGTTCACCCGTCCTGAGGAGGTCGAGGAGTTTGTAACCCGCACCGGCGTGGACTCGCTGGCTATTGCCATCGGTACCAGCCATGGCGCCTACAAGTTCAAGCCCGGCACCAAGCCCCAGCTGCGCTTTGATATTCTTGAGGAAGTGGGCCGCCGTCTGCCCGGATTCCCCATTGTACTGCATGGTGCTTCGTCGGTGCCCCAGGAGTTTGTAGCGGAGGTCAACAAGTACGGCGGCAATATGCCCGGTGCCATCGGTGTGCCCGAGGAGATGCTCCGGCAGGCTGCCCAGATGGCGGTATGCAAGATCAACATCGACTCCGACCTGCGTCTGGCGATGACTGCCGCTGTGCGCAAGCACCTGGCAGAGCATCCGTCTGATTTCGACCCCCGTCAGTACCTCACCCCGGCCCGGACTGCCATCAAGGAGATGGTCCGTCACAAGATCGTGGATGTGCTGGGCTGCGCTGGCAAGGCCTAACCCCCACAGGGTATCATACTGGAAAATCCTCCCTCTGTTCCGTCCGGGACAGAGGGATTTTTCTGCCCTCAAAGAGGTGGAAAATCCCTGTTCCCATGCGGAAAACCACCCTTTTCGACCCGGTTCGGCAAAGGGGAAAGGCTCTGGCGGCAGCTGGAAATAACCGGAAAATTTATGGCGAATTTCCATAAATATCTCAAAAAATGAACAAAGTGTTTACAGCAGATTTCACATAAATCAAAACGATTGAAGTTTTGGTGCAATTTGGCTGGAAAATGCGTATAATTTGTGCCGGAGATGGGCAAAATCACGGTAAACACCGCAAAAAATCCGAAAGGATTTCCAATTACTGGAACTCAAATCCGCCGGGAATTTCTTGACAATGAATGGTGGGATCTATATAATGTGGGAAGTTCTGAAATGCCGGCTGGATTTAGTTTTGGCAAACAAGAAGGAGATGTTTATGGATAACTTCAGGCAAAAAGCCTCTGAGGCCGCTGTGCTTCTGCGCAGCCGGTCCTTTCTGGTCACTATGCTGGCGGCGATCACCGGGTTTCTGACCCTGTGGATTACGCTGTCCGCTGATGCTGTCTATATTCGGGATAATGGCCAGCTGCAGCTGGTCTACACCACCCGGAATACGGCTGATGCCATTCTCTCGGAACGAGGGATTGTGACAATGGCCTATGACGATGTGGATTTTTCGGGTTTTGATCTGCGCGGAGCCATTCCGGAGATCGAAATCACCCGGGCATTTGATGTGACTCTGACAACCGATGAGGGCAGCATGGTGGTAAAGACCACCGGCGGTACCGTCGGGGAAGTACTCAACGCCAATGGCATTGAGTATGATGAAAATGATATGATCAGCTATCCGCCGGGTATGTATGTACAGCCTGGGGACGAGATTGTCTATCAGGAAGTGGTAGTAGAGCAGTCGGTGGAGCAGGAGCCCATCGAACATGAAACCGAATACCGTGGTTCCAGCCTGCTGCCCCGGGGCCGTACCCGTGTGATCCAGGTGGGATCGGACGGCGAACGGGAGCTGACCTATAACAAGACCATTGTGGACGGGGAAGTGACCCGTACTGAGCTGGAGAGCAATGTGGTAACCGAACAGCCGGTGACTGAGATCATTCTCCAGGGTACAGCGGACCCGGTATCGCCGCTGGACTTCGGCTATCAGCTGAGTGCGGATGGTACACCGGTCAACTATGCCTATAAGCTCACCGACCAGGTGGCAACGGGATATTCTGCCCGAAGCGGCGCCTGGGGTGCCAGCGGCATGACCCTTTCCTATGGCTATGTGGCAGTGGACCCCACTGAGATCCCCTATGGTTCCAAGCTGTATATCACATCGTCGGATGGCAGCTTTGTATACGGATATGCCATTGCGGCGGATACCGGTACCGGTCTGCTCAATGATGTGATTGATGTGGACCTGTTCTATGAAACCTATACCGAGAGCTGTCTGAACGGACGGCGCACGGTGGACATCTATGTCCTGGCCTGATCCAGGAAGCAGTAAACGGAGCGGAAATTTCTGCTCCGTTTTTTATTTTGCAAAAATGCAAAAAAACAGTTGACAAACGCCCCGGGGACTGATATTATAATAAAGCAACTTAAATGTATGCGGATATGGCGGAATTGGCAGACGCGCTAGATTCAGGTTCTAGTGGTAGCAATACTGTGCAGGTTCAAGTCCTGTTATCCGCACCAAGCAGAAAGGCATCCGATCCGGGTGCCTTTTTTGTTTTGTGCCGCTGGCCTTCTGCGGAGGCCGGGCGGGGCATATTCATAGCCTTTGGGCGCGAATTGCTCCCCACAGGTTGGCTGCCCGGCAGATGGGCATTTTCTCCGTCCCGGCTGCGTGTGACCGGGTGGGGCACATCCACAGCCTTTGTGCGCGAATTGCTCCCCGCAGGCTGGCTGCCCGGCAGATGGGGCATTTTCTCCGTCCCGGCTGCGTGTGACCGGGTGGGGCACATCCACAGCCTTTGGGCACGAACTGCTCCCCGCAGGGGCGAAAAATTTTTTCGCCCCTGCAAAATCGACCGGTGTCCCTGGAACGAACCTGGGCCGGAGCGTACGGCGGGCGCGGGGCGCATGATGGGACAGGGCTGATTTGTTCTGGGGCGCTTCCGGCGAAGATTGACCGCTGTTTCCCGGAAAGACTGTCCCCGTTTTTTCGCTTCAGAAGCCGCAAAATCCATGGAAAAATTTTCGCGGAACCCCGCACTGATAAGTCAGAACCAGCCGGAACCGAGCCGGCAATCCGGAAGATAAGGGAGAGATAACTATGAAGAATCGGAAGATCTGGGCGGCGGTATTGGCACTGTGCCTTGTGCTGGCGGGGTGTACTGCCGGGACAGGCGGGGAGTCCGCCGGGGAGCAGGAGGGGCAGTCCTCATCGGCGGCAGAGAGCCAGACCGGGAGTGAAGCGGAAGCCCCAAGCGAGCCGGAAACCCCGGCGCTCCCCGAGCTGCCCGAGGGGCCGGTGACAGCGGCGGACGCCGAGGAGCTGAGCGGGTATCTGGAGCTGGCAATGCAGCGGGCAGAGCAGCCCCCGGCGGTGGAGGCGGCGTTCCTGGACAGCGAAGCCGACCCGGAGATGACCGTGCGGAATCTCTACTATACGCTGCTGTCCGAGCACCCCGAGTGCAAGTGTGCCTATGATCTGGCGATGGAGCGGACCGAAGACGGGCTGTATCAGATCACCTTTTCCTATATGCCCTACCGCACCGGCGACTATCCTGCGGACTTTGCCGGGGAGGAGGCAGGCAGCTTCGGGGAGCTCATCGCCCTGGCACAGGAGCATCTTGATCAGGCCGAGATCCCGGTGCGCATCACCGACCCCAGCCTGACGGTGGACGATCTCAACCGGGCACTGCAGCAGGTGGGCGGCGGGTATCTGCTCTGTCAGCTCAGCCGGGACGGCACTGCGGTGACTGTTACGCCGCTGAACGGCCTGACCCATCAGGCGGCGCTGGACCGTCTGGCAGAGATCGAGGCGTTGGCACAGCAGATTGTGGAGGAGTGCGTCACCGACTCCATGACCCTCCCGGAACAGGCGGAAGCCCTCTATACCCGGCTCACCGACCGGGTGGCCTATGATTTCCGCTACTATACTGATCCGACGTCCATGCCCTATGAATCCACCACCGCCTATGGGGCGCTCAAGGACGACCTGGCGATCTGCGGCGGGTATGCCCAGGCATTGCAGGCGTTGTATGAGCAGGTGGGGATTCCCTGCCTGACTGTAAGCGGACAGTGGAACGGCGAGAACCACATGTGGAACCTGGTCTGGCTGGACGGGGAATGGCGGTACTGTGACGCTACCAGTGACCGGGGACGGTCGGAATTCGGGTTCGGCTGCTACCGGGTGACCGCAGAGAACCTCTGGGGACACACCTGGGATCAGGATTGGGTTGCCCGGCTCACCAGCGGCCTGGAAGTGTGATCAAAGAAAAAAAGCCAGTCTTATGACTGGCTTTTTTGGATGGGATTGTTTTACTGTGCCGGGGTGTAGCGATAGTAATCGTAGAGCGAATTGCCTTCCTCATCGATATGGAAGATGCAGGCGATGTTATCGCCCTCCTGACAGTCCTGACCGAGGTAGTAGTTGCCCCGGAGCAGTTCCTGTCCGTCAATGGAGGTGACGCTGTAATCGGTATCGCTGTGCTGGATCAGCACCAGCTGGGAATGGGGCCGGAACTGATGAACCACAACGCCTTCCCCGGTGATGCAGTTGCCGTCCCGGTCGATGAGACGGTTATAGGTTGTGCCGGTTTCGTCAGTGACCCGCATCAGGGCATAGCCGTTTACAAAGTCAGAGCCGGAAATGCAGGTGGGCGGCAGGATCTCCTTGCCCTGGTCATCGATCAGGCTCATCAATGTTTCGCCGTCCTTCTGGACCCAGCAGCGTCCCTCGCTGAAAATGCGGGAGGAGGTGTACAGGAAATCGGTGAAGGGTTCGGTTTCACCCACCCGGATATAGGCGTACAGGTTCTGGGTGCCGTCCGCGCTGACCTTTTCAGGCAGCGAAAGCATGGTGATGCCTTCGCTGGCTACAGCCACCGCAGTACCCTGGCAGTGCAGGAAATTGCCGTCCAGGTCATAGATGCCGGCCTGTTCATTGACGCCCGGTACAGTGAAGTTGATGGCGATGGTATTGGGATCGCCGTTGTAAAGGTGTGGGAAGTTGGCAATTTCAAATCCATTGCCGTTGTATTCGTCCGACTTCTGCACCAGGAAGCAGCCGTCCAGAATGGTATTGCCCTGGGGGTCCAGCAGGGCGCCTTCATAGCCGGTGCCGGCAGTGTTCTGGAAGCCGGTGGTGCGTCCGGTCATGCTCACGATCAGACGATCCTTCTGATAATAGCCGTCAAATACCTTGGCCGGAGTGGCGAGGATCTCTCCCTTGGCGTTGATGACTTCGAAGCGTCCCTCGTCAGTTTCTCCCACGGCACAGCCGGATGCAAACGGTCCGCAGTGGACATAGCGGGGTTCCACCACTGTTTCGCCGGTGGTGATGTTGCCATAGCCCCACTTGCCGCTCTCCACATCATAGAGCGGGAAAAGTCCTTCTTCCGATACAAACAGCTGACCGTCACTCAGTACGGCATTGACAGTGTCCTTCACATCGTCCGGACAGTCGGTGAGGTCATAGGCGGGGAAGAATTTGCCTTCGGTATTGATGTAGCCGATCTTCCAGCCCTCTGCAACCAGCGCATAGCCATTGCGGAAGCCATGACCGAAATCATAGGAAGTTTCGGTGATTTTTTCCAGGGTGGGCTGGGCAGCAGCCGGTTCCGGCTGGGACTGGGAAGCCTCCGGCTGGGAACTCTCGCTTCCGGACGGAGTGCTGCTGCAGGCGGAAATGGACAGAGCCAACAGAACAGATAGACCAATTACCAGGAATTTCTTCGCGTTTTGCATGGATTCTCTCCTCTTTTCCCGGGCAGGATTCGGGTTTTGACGCTGATCTGCCCGATATTCCCCCTCATTATAGCACTTGGACTGGAAAATACAAACATTTCTGTAAATTTCGTGGGAGAATGTGTAACGAAATATTACATGGTTTGTGGTTTTTATGTGAATATTAGCACTCTACTATTGACAGTGCTAACGCACAGAGCTATAATAGAAGCGTACCAAAGAGGAGGGCCGGAAAGAGAAGAAGGCCCGCCGGTTGGCAAACAGCGATTCAATCGAATGGAGGAATGATGTATGCTGCCTGTACTTTTTGGTGAAAACCTGTTTGATGATTTCTTTGACGATTCCTTTGAGCGGGAGCTGCGTGCAATGAACCGCAATCCGCTGTATGGCAAGCATGGCCGCAATCTGATGAAGACCGATGTCCGGGAAAACGGCGACAACTATGAACTTGCCATTGACCTGCCCGGCTTTGACAAGGACGAGATCCAGGTGGACCTCAAGGACGGCACCCTGACCGTGAGCGCGTCCAAGGGCTTGGATAAGGACGAGCAGGACAAGGACGGACGGTATATCCGTCGGGAACGGTACTATGGTTCGTCCAGCCGGAGCTTCTATGTAGGCGACCTGCGCCCTGAGGAGATCAAGTGCAAGTATGAGTCGGGTGTCCTGAGCATCACTGTGCCCAAGAAGGCCCAGCAGGAGCTGCCCGCATCCACCCGCATCGCCATTGAGTAAATCCTAAAACCAATCAAAGCCATGGGGCATAAAGCCCCATGGCTTTTTTGTTGGACGGGGAAGGTTTCGCCGGAGCGCCCTGGGCATAGTCCGCAGGCGTGGCACAGGCCGGCATTCCCCGCACAGCCCGGAAAGGTGGGCGGGGTGGAGCTTCCCAGGTCGTTCCGGCACAGACCCGGCGGCATACAGCTGGATCGGATTCCCATTGGGGGGATCATTTGGTATTTCCAATCGATGCGATAAAAAATCCGTATTTTACAAATCAGTGTCCCAGCAGCTATAATGAAAGGCAGACAGTTCATGGAAAGGAAGCGGATCGTATTGGCAGAACGAAAGGGTGTCCTGACAAAACTCTTTTTCTCCACCCTCTATCTGAGCGCCTTCACCTTTGGCGGGGGATATGTGATTGTCACCCTGCTCAAGCGCAAATTTGTGGATGAATACCACTGGATCGAGGAGGACGAAATGCTCGATCTGGTTGCCATCGCCCAGTCGGCTCCCGGCGCCATTGCCGTCAACGGCGCCATTGTGGTGGGCTATAAGCTCGCCGGACTCCTGGGCGTTGTCACTGCCATCACTGCCACCATCATTCCGCCCTTTGTCATTATCTCGCTGATCTCCGCCTGTTATGCCGCCTTCCGGGATAACCTCATCATCAGCCTGATGCTCGAGGGCATGCAGGCCGGTGTGGGTGCTGTCATCGCCTCGGTGGTGTATGAGATGGCCTATGTCTTTTACCATGGCAGGGACACCGCCTCGATGATCCTGATGGCTGCCGCCTTTGTAGCCGGATGCGTGTTCGGGGTCAATGTGGTGATCGTTGTCCTGGCTGCCGGGGCCATCGGTGTTGTCCGTACCCTCGCCGCCCGCCGGAAGGAGGCTGTAAAATGATCTATCTCCAGCTTTTCCTGAGCTTCCTGCAGATCGGACTCTTCAGCTTCGGCGGCGGATATGCTGCCATGCCCCTGATCCAGGATCAGGTGGTGACCCGGTATGGCTGGCTCTCTATGGCAGAGTTCACCGACCTTATCACCATCTCCCAGATGACCCCCGGCCCCATCGCCGTCAACTCCGCCACTTTCGTGGGCATCCGCATTGCCGGTATCCCCGGGGCGCTGGTGGCTACCTTCGGCTGCATTCTGCCCTCCTGTATCCTGGTCACTGCCATTGCCCGGCTCTACCTCAAGTACCGCAATATGTCGGTGCTCCAGGGAGTGCTCGGTTCGCTGCGCCCGGCGGTGGTCGCCATGATCGCCTCAGCGGGCATCTCCATCCTCCAGACCGCCTTCTGGGGCGGCGCCGCTGTGACCTTCTCGGGCATCAGCTGGCTGATGGTCGCCCTTTTTGTGGTGGCCTTCCTGCTGCTCCAGACCCATCGCATCGGCCCCATCCAGGTGATGCTTCTGGCGGGCCTGGCCCGGGTGGGAGCGTCGCTCCTGCTGGGAATTTAGAAAAAATCCGCCCTCTGTCCGCCCGGACAGGGGCTTTTTTATTTCCCGGGGATACAATGCCGGGCCGAACTGTGATAGAATAGCAGTAGAAAATATCCCATACAGCGCCGCCTTCCGGGCGGCAGACGAGGAGAGGAAGTGCAAAGCGATGAAGATCATTGAACGGGAGGAGATCCTCCGGCGGCTGACCCCGGCCTGGTGCATCGGCCTGATGCGGGACTGTCTGTCCCAGCTGGAGGAGGGCAGGGCAGTGCAGTACCTGCGCACCGTCACCCCGCTGCCCTCGGGGGACATCATGGGCTATATGCCGGCGGCGGTGTCCGGGGCATTCGGAGCCAAGGTCATCACCGTGTTCCACCACAACGGAGAAAAGGGTCTGCCCTCCCATCAGGGGAGCGTGCTGCTTTTTGACGGCGAAACCGGTACCCTCCAGGCCATGCTGGACGGCGGCGCCATCACCGAGATCCGCACCGGTGCAGCCAGTGCCGTTGCCACCGATCTGCTGGCCCGTCCCGATGCCGAAGTGCTGGCGCTGATCGGAAGCGGCGCCCAGGCCCGGAGCCATCTGCTGGCTATCCGGGAGATCCGCAAGCTCCGGGAGGTGCGGGTGTGGAGCCCCAGTCTGGAGAGCGATACCCGTTTTGCCCGGGAGATGGGAGAGCTGACCGGCCTGCCGGTGCGCATCTGCGCGTCGGCAAAGGAGGCCGCAGAGGGGGCGGACATTCTCTGCACCCTGACCCCGTCCAAGACCCCGGTGCTGGAGCGGGAATGGCTGAAGCCCGGCGCCCATGTGAACGCCGTGGGAGCCTGTTCGGCGGATGCCCGGGAACTGACCGGCGAGCTGGTGCGGGACAGCGTCTTTTACTGCGACAGCGTCGAGTCGGTGATGGCAGAGAGCGGCGACTTCCTGATCCCGCTGCGGGAGGGACTCTTTGGAGAGGATCATCTCCGGGGCACCCTGGGCGAGCTGCTGCTGGGCAGGAAGCCCGGACGCACCTCCCCCGAGGAGATCACCGTCTATGAATCGCTGGGGCTGGCAGTGGAGGACATCGCCTGTGCCGAAGCCCTCTGCCGTCCCGCCGCGAAACTGTAACCGGCAGGATAGAAAAACAGAAAAAATACCGCCCTGGCAGCACCGGGGCGGTATTTTTATTATAAGCGAAAGGTATGGCAGGAAGGTGCCGGACGGTGTGATGTCCGGCGCTTTCCTATTTATATAGGGGAAGGCTGTCCCCGGCGCTGTGTGCCGGGTGCGGGGCGGGCCCGGGATCAGGCCCGGTGCTCGTCCAGGTAGCGGGCGGCGCAGTAGGCATAGAGGGCAGCGCCCCGGTACAGCACCGACTCGTCCACGATCATCTTCGGGTTGTGGGCGCCGCAGGTATGGCCTTCGGCAATGCTGCCCACGCCCAGATGGAACATGGCAGCGGGGATCTGCTCTGCCACGGCGGTGAAGTCCTCGGTGCCGCTGAGCCCGGTGAGCTCGATGACATCGCCGGCGCCGAACAGCTCGGCACAGTAGCCGCTCACTGCCTCGCAGACTGCCGGGTCATTGTAGAGAGATGGCATGCCGTAGACAAATTCCACCTCGGCCTTGCCCCGGAAGGTGGCGGCAGTGCCTTCGCAGATCTCCTTGACCCGCTCCTTGAGGAAGGCACGCATCTCCCGGTCGGCTGCCCGCACCGAGATCTCCACGGCACAGCTGCCCGACAGGGTATTGCAGCTGGAGCCGCCGTGAATGGTGCCCACCAGTACCATGGTGCGGTCGTCCATGGCGACCTCCCGGGCCAGGATCTCCTGGAGGGCGATCACCGCATGGGCGGCAATGTTGATGGCGTCCACGCCCTTCTGGGGAGTGCTGCCGTGGGCGTCCTTGCCGGTGAAGGTCACCTTGATGGCATCGCCCGAGAAGTTGGCGACACCCGGCTTATAGGAGATCTTGCCCGCAGCGGTGTCCTCGCCGCCGCCCACCGAGATGTGCAGGCCGATGCCCGCATCCACTCTGGGGTTCTCCAGCAGGCCGTGCTCGATCATATCCTTGGCGCCGGCGAGCAGTTCCTCGGCGGGCTGGAACATGAGCTTGACACAGCCGGGCAGTTCCCCGGCGTGTTCCGAGAGCAGCCGGGCAGCGGCAAGCAGCATGGCGGTGTGGGTATCATGTCCGCAGGAGTGGCAGTGACCATTCTGCGCCGCAAAGGGCAGTCCCGATTCCTCGGTCATGGGCAGGGCGTCCATATCGCCCCGGAGCAGGAAGCACTTGCCTTTTTTGGGGTCGCCGATGACACAGGTGATGCCGGCCTTTCCGCAGCGGACAGGGGTGAGGCCGTATTCCCGGAGTTTTTTCTCCACAAAGGCAGTGGTCTGGGGCAGGTCAAAGCCGGTTTCGGCATAGCTGTGGAGGGTACGGCGGTTTTCGATGAGTTCCTCCCGGAGTTCTTCGGCACGGTTCAGGATCATAGTGGCGTTCATAATCAGATCTTCCTTTCCAATATGTAGAATTTCCAGTGATTTATACAGAATTCCGGTGGATTCGCCATCGGCGATAGAACTGTTTTGCGGGAATCATGGAAAAATCCCTCCTCTGCGGCAATAAAAAAACGGCTTTTGTCCCTACAAACGGGACAAAAGCCGTAGCTTCTGCGGTACCACCCATCTTGACGCCTGAAATTGAAAGCGTCCGCCTCAGACACGCCCAACAGCGTGTGCGCCCGGATAACGGCAGGCCAGACCGTCTGATTTTACTGGGCCGGAGAAAATTCCTCCGGCGGTTCGCTCAGCCCTCGCGGGTCCATTCGTCCGGGGGCCTGCGGCTGCACTCGCACCAACGGCAGCTCTCTGTGCGCGGTCTCCCCGGATTACTTCTCCCGGTCAAAGGTTTCTGTGGCTGTTTGATTTGCCTTCATTATAGAAAAGCGCCGGGGCTTTGTCAAGCCTGTTTTGAGGGCTTTTTCGGGGGAAACCGGCAAAATATTTATACAAATCAGAATATTATATAGAAATATTACAGATTTTCTCAGCGGTTGAGCAGATAAATCCCCAGATTGAGATACCCGGCTACCCCCAGCCAGAGCAGATAGGGCACCAGGGCCAGGGCAGCTTTCCAGTCGATGGCGGCAGAGCGCCGGATCAGGTCGGCCACCAGCAGGAACAGCACAATGAGCACCAGCAGGGCAGCCAGCCACCAGCCGCCCAGGAAGAAGAGGAGCGGCCAGAGGAAGTTGAGCGCCAGGGTGAGCACATATTCACCCAGGGCTTCCCAGCGGGCGGGGGAGGAGGACTTCCAGATGCGCCAGCTGGCATATCCCATGAGCAGGTAGAGAATGGTCCACACCACCGGGAATACCCAGCCGGGCGGGGCAAAGGGCGGTTTTTTGAGCAGCTTATAGCCGGACATGGCACTGCGTGTGAAATATCCTGCCAGTCCGCCCACTGCCAGCGGCAGGAACAGGGCAGGCAGCAGGGAGGAGAGCTTGTGTTTCAACGGAAGATCACCTGCTTTCAGGGGAGTATGGGATATGGATAGTGTACGCCGGGAAATGGCGGATTATGCAAATGGAACAAAACAAAAATATACTTAGGCTTCCTAATTATAAAGGAGGCTAAAAATGCGAATAATTTGTGAACTTGCACATTCTTTGATTGACATAATTATTTAATTGCGCTATGATAGTTTGGTAGCGAACAATGTGACACAGAAAGGAGTTTGTCCGGATTGAGCCATAAGGAAACGATCCTGTATTCCCTGAAGATGATCGACAATCTGGTGCGGAAGCTGATGGACCGGCATATTACTGCGGATAAGCAGGGACTGACGATTATGCATACCTGGATTGTGGGTTTTCTCTACAATAATCCTGACCGGGCGGTATACCAGCGGGATATTGAACGGGAATTCCGGGTCAATCGGGCGACGGTATCAGGCATGATCTCCCTGATGGAACAGAAGGGACTGATCCGTCGGCTGAGTGTATCCCATGATGCACGGCTCAAAAAGCTGGAGCTTACCCAGTTGGGTCGGGAACTGCATGAAAAACAGGTCCGCCGGTTTGAAGCACTGGAAGGAACCATGGAAGATGCCCTGACTCCGGAAGAACTCAGGCAGCTGTTTGTCATCACAGACAAACTGCGGCATACTCTGGAAACACTGGTTCAGAATGATTAAAGGAGGGGAATGATCCGATTATGACGAACACAGTCAAGCAGCTGAGCAAAAGCGTGCGGGAGTATAAGCGGGATGCCATCCTCACTCCGGTATTTGTAATCGGCGAAGTTGCCATGGATGTTGTAATCCCGATGCTGATCTCCAATCTCATCGATTACGGCATTACACCCGGCAACATGGACTACATTTACACGGTGGGATTCCAGCTGGTAGTTGCCTGTCTGGTGGCACTGGCCCTGGGAGTTCTCTCGGGCCGGCACGCAGCCAAGGCTTCCGCCGGTTTTGCCAAGAACCTGCGCAAGGATATGTACTACAATGTACAGAACTTTGCGTTTTCCAACATTGATAAGTTTTCCACACCCAGTATCATCACCCGTATGACCACCGATGTCACCAATGTGCAGATGGCCTTCCAGATGGTGATCCGTGTGGCAGTGCGGTCGCCCATCATGCTGATTTCGGCACTGTTCATGGCCTTCCGCCTGGGCGGCAAGATGGCAATGGTTTATCTCATTGTCATTCCGCTGCTGGGCTTCGGACTCTACTTCATCTCCACTTCGGTTGCCAAGATCTTCAAGCGGGCATTCAAGCGGTATGATGCCCTCAATGCCGTAGTTCAGGAGAATGTAAGCGGTATCCGGGTTGTAAAGAGCTATGTCCGTGAGGACTATGAGATCAAGAAGTTCACCGATATGTCCGAGGGCATGCGGCAGGACTTCACCAAGGCCGAAACCCGTCTGGCCCTCAATATGCCCATGATGCAGCTGTGTATTTACAGCACCATGGCAGCCATCTTCTGGTTCGGTTCCCGGTTCATTCTGTCTGGCGGCATGACCACCGGCAACCTGATGAGCCTGGTTACATACACCATGCAGATGCTCAACTCGATGATGATGCTCTCGATGGTATTCACCATGATCGTAATGTCCCGTGCTTCCATGGAGCGTATCGCAGAACTGCTCCGTGAAACCCCCGACATCCAGAGCGGTCTGGACGGCGTCAGCGAAGTCAAGGACGGCAGCATCGAGTTCAAGAATGTATCCTTCAGCTATAAGGGCGAGGGTACCAATCCCAGCCTGATGGATGTGAACCTCTCCATCCGCAGCGGCGAGACCATCGGTATCATCGGTTCCACCGGTTCTGCCAAGAGTACCCTGGTACAGCTGATCCCGCGGCTCTATGACACCACCGAAGGCGAAGTGCTGGTAGGCGGCGTCAATGTCAAGAACTATGATCTGGAAGCACTGCGCAACTCGGTTGCCATGGTACTGCAGAAGAATGTACTGTTCTCCGGTACCATCAAATCGAACCTGCGCTGGGGCGATGAGAATGCCACCGATGAAGAGATGATCACCGCCTGCAAGCATGCTCAGGCCGATGACTTTATCCAGAGCTTCCCGGATAAGTATGATTCCCGTATTGAACAGGGCGGTACCAATGTATCGGGCGGACAGAAGCAGCGTCTGTGTATTGCCCGTGCACTGCTCAAGAAGCCCAAGATCCTGATCCTGGACGACTCCACCAGCGCGGTGGATACCAAGACAGATGCCATGATCCGGGATGCCCTTGCCAATGATCTGGCAGACACCACCAAGATCATTGTAGCCCAGCGTGTAACCTCCATTCAGGATGCGGACCGCATCATTGTAATGGACGAGGGCCGCATCAATGGTATCGGCACCCATGAGGAACTGCTCCGGACCAATGAGATCTACCGCAAAGTTTACACATCACAGCAGAAGGGAGGAGACGAAGAGAATGCCCAGAATGAATAGTACCGCACTGCGGGACGAAAACAAGGTCGGCATCAAGCATGTGAACAAGAATGCCCTGAGCCGTCTGCTGAAGATTATCTTCTCGGATCACCGGGGCGCTCTGATTGTGGTAATGGTCTGCATTCTGATCACAGTATTCACCAATGTAGCCAACTCCATGTTCCTGTCCACCCTGATTGATGACTATATCACCCCCATGCTGGCAAGCGGCAGCCGGGACTTCTCCGGTCTGGACCGTGCCATCGCCACTATGATCGGCATCTATGCTGCCGGTATTCTGGCTTCCTTTACCTATCAGCGGCTGATGGCCTATGTGACCCAGGGTACCATGAAGAAGATCCGTGACCAGATGTTCTCCCACATGCAGACCCTGCCCATCCGGTATTTTGATACCCATAGCCATGGCAGCATCATGAGCCATTACACCAACGATACCGATACCCTGCGTCAGATGATCTCCATGAGCATCCCGCAGATCTTCTCGGCTACCGTAACCATTATCTCGGTATTCTGCGCCATGCTCTATACCAGCATTCCGCTGACCATCTTTGTACTGTTCACCCTGGCAATCATGGTGTTCACCTCCGGTCAGATCGGCAAGCGCAGCGGCAAGTACTTTATCCGTCAGCAGAATGAGATCGGTGAAGTAAACGGCTATATCGAGGAAATGATCGAAGGTCAGCGTGTAGTACAGGTATTCTGCCATGAGGAGCAGGCCAAGGCTGACTTCGATAAGAAGAATGATTCCCTCTGCGAGGCCATGACCAAGGCCAATACCTATGCCAATATCCTGATGCCCGCTGTTATGAGCCTGGGCAACCTGCAGTATGCCCTGATCGCTCTGCTGGGCGGCGCGCTGGCGATCAACGGCATCGGCGGCACCACACTGGGTACCGTAGCTACCTTCATGACCCTGAGCAAAAGCTTCAATATGCCCATTTCCCAGGTATCCCAGCAGCTCAACTCCATTGTTATGGCGCTGGCTGGCGCGGAGCGTATCTTCGACCTCATGGACGAGGAGCCTGAAACCGATGAGGGCAATGTCACCCTGGTCAACGCCAAGTTCGACAAGGACGATCAGCTCATCGAAAGCGAAGAGGAAACCGGTATCTGGGCCTGGAAGGTTCCCCACAAGGAGGACGATGGCTTCGATTATGTACAGCTCAAGGGTGAGGTACGGTTCTACGATGTAGACTTCGGCTACACCCCGGACAAGATCGTCCTGCATGACATCAGCCTCTATGTGGAACCCGGCCAGAAGATCGCCTTTGTAGGCGCCACCGGTGCCGGTAAGACCACCATTACCAACCTCATCAACCGGTTCTATGATATCGCCGATGGCAAGATCCGGTATGACGGCATCAATATCAACAAGATCAAGAAGGGTGACCTGCGCCGCAGTCTGGGTATTGTGCTCCAGGATGTAAGCCTGTTCACCGGCACCATCCGGGAGAATATCCGGTATGGCAAGCTCACTGCCACCGACGAGGAAGTCTATGCGGCAGCACAGCTGGCTGGTGCGGACAGCTTTATCCATCTGCTGCCGGACGGCTATGATACCGTCCTCACCGGCGGCGGCACCAGTCTTTCCCAGGGCCAGCGGCAGCTGCTGTCCATTGCCCGCGCGGCAGTGGCAGACCCGCCGGTTATGATCCTGGACGAGGCAACTTCTTCCATCGATACCCGTACCGAAGCCATTGTACAGCAGGGTATGGACAGCCTGATGTATGGACGTACTGTCTTTGTCATCGCTCACCGGCTCTCCACCATCCGCAACAGCGATGTCATCATGGTACTGGATCATGGACACATCATCGAACGCGGCAACCACGAAAAGCTGCTCGCCGAGAAGGGCACCTATTATCAGCTCTACACCGGTGCGTTCGAACTGGAATAAGCAAGCATTCCCCAAACTTTTACCTCTTTATGAAAACATCTCCGGAGAGAATTTCTCTCCGGAGATGTTTTTCTATGCGGATGGTTCAGCGTTGGTTCAGTTTTTGAGGAAGTCACACTTCTGGCACTGACGGAGCAGCCCGGCCTGATCGTCCTTGGTATAGGCGCCCGACCACCGGCAGATGCTCTGGAGAATGGGAACAACTGTCTTTCCCTTTTCCGAGAGACAGTATTCCACCCGGGGCGGGATCTCGTTATAGGAATGGCGTTCCACCAGCTCATCGGCAATGAGTTCCTTGAGGGCGGCAGCCAGTACGGCATCGGTGATATTGAGCATTTCTCCCCGCAGGGCACTGTACCGCAGGGTACCCTTTTCATTGAGGACACAGATAATTCTCGACTTCCATTTGCCGCCGAATACACTGAGCCCATATTCCAGCGGACAGCGGATTTCCTTTTCAGTTTTGGGCTGACGCATGATTGATACCTCCCATGGGAACAGGATTTTCTGTTAGATAGAATAGCAGATTGGCTATGGAAATACAAGCGGATATGAAATAAATAAGCTGCTCAGGAAAAGAATATCCATATACTATGAAAATTATAAGATACTTATAGTTTTCATGATATATTGCGGGAGAGTGGAAATACTGATACAATGGGAATATCGCCGGAGCAAGGGCTCCGGGAATCCAAAAAACTGACTTAACAGGAGGAAACCCCTTTATGATTACCGTAACTGGTACACGCGAAAACTACATTGCTGAAATGACTGCCGACCGAGGCACCCTGAACGCCACTCACTGCGATATTCCGGTGGAGCAGGGCGGCGACAACGCCTATATGCGTCCCGGCGAGACCCTGCTCTCCGCCCTGGGCGCCTGCATGAACATCACCGCCCGGAAGTATCTGAACCGGGACGGCCTGGACTATGAGAGCGTCACCGTCAAGGCGGAGATGGCACGGGAAAACGGCGTCACCAAGATCCGCACCAAGCTGGAGATCCACGGCGCCCTGAGCCAGGCCGATAAGGATCGGATCATCGCGGAAGTGGCCTCCTGCCCGGTATGCGAGATCCTGTCCGGCCCCATCGAACTGGGAAAGCTGGACTGATTTTCCCTCCGGCACCTCCCACAGCTTTGCAGCAGAAAGAGCCCTGACCAGGGCTCTTTTTGTTTTGCCGGAAAACGGAGCGGGGAATGGGGAAGTCTGCTCATGGACAGGGCAGGAATCCGCCTGCTATAATGAAATAAAAGGAGCTGCCCCGGTGACAGCGTACAATCGCCCGCATCATATAAGGAGGGAATACAGTATGAGCGCTTCTTCCCGTGATCTGTCCATACCGGACGGCCTGATCCTGTTTCTGCCGGCAGTGCCGGGTATGCTGTTTCTCTATATTGCGGAGGTGATCCCCCGGATCTGCGCCGGACTGGGGCTGGAGCTGGGGCTTTCCGGCTATGCCCTGCTGGAGGCTGTCTTTATCGGGTGCGCCCTTTCCCCGGCGGCAGGGCTGCCGCTCTATTGCTGGTACTTTTTCCGGAGGGGACTGGGGAGCAATCCGCTCTATCCGGCGCTATTCTATCTGGCCCAGAGTTTTGCTTCCATTCTGGGCATGACGCTGCTGGTGCGCAGTCTCCTGTTCCCCGATGCCCCGGCAGAGGAGCTGTCCGGCTTCCTGCTGCCGCTGCTCATTGCCCTGGGGCTGCTCCTCCCGCTGATGACCGGCATATCCGCCGGGATCTGCCGCCTGGCACGCCGCTGCATGGGCCGATAGCCTGTCCGGGGCCTGCCTGAGCGGGTCCCGGATTTTATGTTTTTGCAGTTTCTTCTCTCTATATTCTTCAAAAACGCGGCTGTTTTTGGACAGTTTTCGGTCAAAACCAAAATATTTTGCAAAAACGCTTTATTTATATTGCAGAATATGATATGATAAGCCCAACACACCTCACGCCGTCGGGCGAAGCGGCGTGGATTTTTTATGCAAGGGGACTGATACTATGGAGAAAAAGATCCGCAAGGTACTGGTGGCAAACCGCGGTGAGATCGCGATCCGCATCTTCCGTGCCTGTTTTGACGCCGGTGTGCGCACAGTAGCCATCTATTCCAAGGAGGACAAGCTCTCGCTCTTCCGCACCAAGGCGGACGAAGCCTATCTCATCGGCGAGAACCGCAGCCCTCTCGGCGCCTATCTGGGCATCGAGGAGATCATCGCACTGGCAAAGCGCAAGAATGTGGATGCCATCCACCCCGGCTATGGCTTCCTGTCCGAGAATGCCGACTTCGCCCGGGCCTGTGAGGAAGCAGGCATCATCTTCATCGGGCCGCCCAGCCAGATTCTTGATCAGATGGGCGATAAGCTCCATGCCAAGGAAGTGGCACGCCGGTGCGGCGTACCGGTCATTCCCGGCAGTGAAAAGCCGGTGTCCGGTGTGGAGGAGGCCGTGCGCATTGCGGAGGAGGCCGGTTATCCGGTGATCCTCAAGGCGGCAGCCGGCGGCGGCGGACGAGGAATGCGCCGGGCCGACAATGCCGAGGAGATCGCCCGGAACTTTGAGCTGGTACGGAACGAGGCCCGCAAGTCCTTCGGCAATGACGACATCTTTGTGGAAAAGTTCCTGGAGGAGCCCAAGCACATCGAAGTGCAGATCCTCGCCGACCAGTACGGCAATGTGGTGCATCTCTTTGAGCGTGACTGTTCGGTGCAGCGCCGGTACCAGAAGGTGGTGGAGTTCACCCCGGCCTTTGGTATTTCCCCGGAAAAGCGCCAGCAGCTCTATGATGACGCAGTCAAGATCGCCAGGGAAGTGGGCTATGTCAACGCCGGTACCGTGGAGTTCCTGGTGGACAAGCACGGCAACCACTACTTCATCGAAATGAACCCCCGCATCCAGGTGGAACACACCGTCACCGAGATGGTCACCGGCATCGACCTGGTACGGGCTCAGATCGACATCGCCCAGGGCCTGCCGCTCTCCCACCCCTATATCGGCATCGAGAGCCAGGATTCCATCAAGCTGAGTGGCTATGCCATCCAGTGCCGTGTCACCACCGAGGACCCCACCAACAACTTTGCCCCGGATACCGGCAAGCTCACCACCTACCGTTCCGGCGGCGGCTTCGGCATCCGTCTGGACGCAGGCAACGCCTTCACCGGTGCGGAGATCACCCCGTACTATGACTCGCTGCTGGTAAAGATCACCGCCTTTGACCGCACCTTTGAGGGAGCGGTGCGCAAGGCCAAGCGTGGTATGGGCGAGATCCGCATCCGCGGCGTCAAGACCAATATGTCCTTCCTCAACAATATCCTCTCCCACCCGACCTTTGTAGCGGGCAAGTGCCATACCAAGTTCATTGAGGAGACCCCGTCCCTCTTTGATGTCAAGGAGAGCAAGGACCGTGCCACCAAGGTGCTGCGGTATATCGGCAATACCATTGTCAGCCAGGAGGAGGGCTTCCAGAAGCCGATCCTGGACAATCCCCGGCTGCCTGATCCGGCTTCCCTGCCCGAGATCACAGCGCCCAATCTGCGGGAACTGCTCCGGGAGGGCGGCGCAAAGGCACTGACCAGCTGGGTCAAGGACCAGAAGAAGCTGCTCATCACCGATACCACCTTCCGGGACGCCCATCAGTCGCTGCTGGCTACCCGGGTGCGTACCCGGGATCTCACCGCCATTGCCGAGCCCACTGCCCATATCCTGCAGGACGCCTTTTCGCTGGAGGTCTGGGGCGGTGCCACCTTTGACACCTGCTACCGCTTCCTGCATGAATCCCCCTGGGAGCGTCTGGACCAGCTTCGTCAGGCCATTCCCAATATCCCGTTCCAGATGCTGGTGCGGGGCATCAACGGCGTGGGCTACCATGCCTATCCCGACAATGTCATCCGGGAGTTTATCCGGGAGGCTGCCCGCAGCGGCATTGACATCTTCCGCATCTTCGACTCCTTCAATAACCCCGAATCCATGCGCCTTGCCATCGAAACGGTCAAGGAGATGGGCAAGGTGGCAGAGGTTTCCTTCTGCTATACCGACAATATCCTGGCTCCCAAGTATGAGAAGTACTCGCTGGACTACTATCTGAAGCTGGCAAAACAGCTGGAAGCCATGGGTGCGGATATTCTCTGCATCAAGGATATGGGCGGTCTGCTGCGTCCGCTGGCTGCCAAAAAGCTGGTGACCGAACTTCGGCAGGTGACCGATCTGCCCATCCATCTGCACACCCATGACACCAGCGGCAACCAGATCGCTGCCCTGATGATGGCAGCCGATGCCGGTGTGGACATTGTGGATACTGCCATCAGCAGCATGAGTTCCCTCACCAGCCAGCCCTCGATGAACAGCCTGGTAACAGCCCTGGAGGGCAGCGACCGGGAGACCGGCTTCGATCCCCGGCAGCTGCAGAAGCTCTCGGACTACTGGGAGGACACCCGCAAGTACTATTCCGGCTTCGAAGGGGACATCAAGGTGCCCGAAACCGAGATCTACCGGTACGAGATCCCTGGCGGTCAGTATACCAACCTCAAGCCCCAGGTGGAATCCCTGGGACTGGGACACCAGTTTGAGGAGGTCAAGGAGAAGTACAGCGAGGTCAATGACCTGCTGGGCGGTGTCATCAAGGTGACTCCTTCCTCCAAGATGGTGGGTGACTTTGCCATCTTTATGGTACAGAACAAGCTGGACCGGAACAATATCCTCGAGCGGGGCAAGGAGCTCACCTTCCCCCGGTCGGTGGTGGACTACTTCAAGGGTATGATGGGCCAGAGCACCTTCCCGCTGCCTCAGGAGCTTTCCGAGGTGGTGCTCAAGGGCGAAAAGCCGCTGGATACCCTGCCCAGCAAGCTGCTGCCCCCGGCAGACTTTGATGCCATTGTGGAAAAGCTGCGGAAGATCAATCCCGCGGCGGGACTGCGCCAGGCCATTGCCTACTGCCTGTATCCCCAGGTGGTAGAGGACTTCCTGGCTGGCTATGAGACCTATGGCGACATCAGCCAGATGCCTTCGGACATCTTCTTCTACGGCATGGACCGGGGCGAGAGCATGGAGATGAGCATCGAAGAGGGCAAGACCCTGATGATCAAGTACATCGGCCCGGGCGAACGCAACGACGACGGCACTCTGGAGCTGCAGTTCGAGCTCAACGGCAGCCGCCGCAATGTGCTGATCCGGGACCCCCATGCCGAAGTGGAAGCGGAGCAGATCCGTCTGGCCTCGGCGGAGGACAAGAGCGAGATCGGCGCCACCATCATGGGTGCGGTATCCCGCATTGCGGTCAAGCCCGGCGACAAGGTAAAGAAGGGCGATGTGGTTGCCATTGTGGAAGCCATGAAGATGGAGACCGGCATCTCTGCCGCCATCGACGGCGTGGTGGAGGCAGTCTATGCCCAGCCCGGCGACATTGTCCAGGCCGGACAGCTGCTGGTACGCCTGAAGATCTGAACAGCCCGCTGAATTACAGCATAAAAAAGACCCTGCCGGAGCAGTCCGGCGGGGTCTTTTTCTGTGGGGCAGGGGAGAACGGGCAAAAAAAACAGGCCCTGCCTGTGCCTGGAGCAGAGCCTGTTTTTTCAAAGGACCCGGTGTCCTGAAGGGGGAAAGACGGGAACCGGGACAGAGGAAAGCGGATTTACAGAAGCGGGAAATGGACGGGCTGACCCTCCCGCTTGTAGATGACGCCGCCCTTCATGACCAGATCGGGACGGGTCATCACGGTGATGTCATCCAGCGGATCACCGTCAAAGGCCACCAGGTCGGCATACTTGCCGGCCTCCAGAGAACCGATGTCCTCCTTCATGCGCAGCAGTTCCGCCGCGTTGATGGTGGCACTGCACAGCGCCTGCATGGGAGTGAGGCCGTATTCCACCAGATAGCCGAATTCCCGGGCCTGTTCGCCGTGTTCATTGCCGGTGCTGCCGGCATCGGTGCCGAAGGCAAACTTGACGCCCTCATGCAGGGCAGCGGCAACCACTTCCTTGTGACGGGCCGCGGCGATCCGGGACTTGCGCAGGACATACTCGGGGAAGGGCAGGTGGGGATTGTCCAGCACACTGCGGGAGGCGATGATGGTGGGCACCAGGAAGGTACCCTTCTGGGCCATCAGACGGATGCTCTCATCATCAGCCATGGTGCCATGTTCAATGGAGGTGATGCCGGCCCGTACTGCCGCCGCAATGGAGGATGCGCCATGGGCATGGGCTGCCGAGGGCAGACCTTCCATCTCAGCCACTTCGATGGCGGCACGCATCTCCGCCTCGGTGAACTTCTGGACGCCGGGCATATCGCCTTCGGACATGATGCCGCCGCTGGCACAGATCTTGATGCAGTCCACATGGTTGCGGGCAATATCCCGGGCCAGCCAGCGCATCTCATCGGGGGAGTTCGCCATGCGGCAGAGGGAGAGATATTCGCCCCGCAGATGGGCAGGCAGATTCAGGTCGCCATGACCGCCGGTGGAGCTGATCGCCCAGCCCGATACCTTCATGCGGGGGCCCCAGGCCTTGCCGCTGTTGATGGCATTGCGGATGGATACATCCGCATAGAAGGTGCAGCCCATATCCCGCAGGGTGGTAAAGCCAGCCAGCAGATCCTTCTTGGCATTGATGAGGCCGCGGATCACGCCGTCGCCGGTGTAGTCCTTCAGATAGGTCATGGGGTCAAAGGCGGTGTGCAGATGGGCGTCGATCAGACCCGGTGTGACAAACCGGTCCGAACAGTCCACGATCTCATAGCCCTCGGGGATTTCAATGGCTTCCCGGCGTTCCACCGCCTGGATGCGGTCGTCCTCCACCAGGATCACCTGATCGGTATCCACCCGCTTTTTTACTGTGTTGAGCAGTTTTCCACAGAGTATCGCTTGCTTCATGGGGATTCTTCTCCTTCCGTCTGGTCGTGTGGGAGCCGGGGCCAGTCCTCGGCTCAATATGGAATGAACGCTCATTCCGTTTAAGGCCATTATAATACAAACCCGGGGAAATGGCAATCCCCCAGTGAAAAAACGGTGGACGGACCGGGGAAAATGGGGTATGATAGAGTTGATTTTTCAAAACGACTGAGCAGAGAGGGAGCTGGAACAGCATGGCAGAACAGAATACAAAACGGGAACAGATCCTCCGGGCGACCCTGGAGCTGATCCTGGAAAACGGGCTGCAGGCTGCCTCCATGAGCCTGATCTCCCGTCGGGCGGAGGTACCGGTGGGGACGATCTACCGCATCTTCCTGGGGAAGGAAGCCCTGGTGAACGCCCTGTATCAGGAGTGCCGGGATCTGCTCTTTGCCTCCATTACCGATCCCCAGGGGGAGGATCTGCCGCCCCGGGAGGCATTCCATGCCATGTTCGGACGGTATATCCGCACAGCATTGGAACACCGGGAGGAGTTCCTCTTTGTGGAGCAGTACCATCTTTCGCCGGTGATCTCGGAGGAGGGGCGCATTGGGACCGACTTCCGGCTGGGACAGAGGAGCCTCACCGAACTGACCCGGGACGGGGTGCTGCGGGATCTGGACCCGCTGATCCTGGACGCCATAGTGCTGGGCACAGCCAACCAGCTGCTCTGTCTGCACTTTGCGGGGCATCTGGCACTGGACGATGCCGCCATCCGGGCAGCACTGGACGCCTGTTGGCATGCCATCGCCGCCGCTCCCCGGTTGACAGAATAAAAAATCCCCGCTACACTGAAAGTAAGGGATATAAAAAGACGGACAGGCCAGAGCCTGTCCGTCTTTTGCTGTTTTTTGGGCATGATGCAGATTTCCGCCCCAAAACAGATGGGGCCAGGCGGGAAAGGCAGTATACCGGCAGAACTGGGCAGAGAAGCAGGTCAGTTTCCGCTTTCCGCTGCCGTCTGCCTGACACTGTTCGCTGGTGGGTGGGGCTCCCGGTCGGGTCTGGCGGTACAGAAGCGTACCAAGCGGGGCAGAATGCACTCGCCACAGGTGCAGGGCAGGTGGTTTCGCTTTTCGCTGCCATCTGCCTGGCACATGACTTACGGGCGGGACTTGCCAGACCCGGCAGTATGGGCAGAACAATGCGTCCGCCGGCAGAGCGCAGGATCTGTCCGCTGGGGGAGCCGGGCGGTCTGAGCAGGCAGCTGAGCTGTCTCGCCGGGAAAACAGCAGTCCCTTCGGCCTGTTCCAGGCACATAAACCGGGGCAGGCGCATATACTGGGATCAGGGCGGCTTTGCCCGTCCGGGAGTTTTTGAAAGGAGTATGGATATGCAGCAAAAACTGATTTTGCCCCTCAATCGCACACTGGTCACAGCCTCCATGGGCAACGCGGCCTACCGTGCCAAGTTCGGCTTTCCGCACTACGGCACCGATATGGTGTCGGCGGCGGGGGATACCACCATCTATGCCAGCGGCACCGGGACTCTCATAGCCGCCGGCTGGGATAAATATGCCGGCAATGTTGTGGTGATCCGCTATCCCGGGGCGGTGTACCGTCCGGACGGCACAGCGGCGGATGTGATCTTCCGGTACTTCCATCTGGCGGAGATCGGGAAGATCCCCGCCGGGGAAAATGCCATCACCAAGGATACCATTCTGGGACGCTACGGCGGTTCTGGTATGGGCAGCAAGAGTTACTGGAGCCCGCATCTCCATGTGGAAGCGGACACCGATGTCCGGTATCCCCGCTACTCTCCCACCTTCACCCCCAGCGGGGAGATCCTGTTCGGGCGGGCTGCCGGCGCCACTGCCGTAACCCTGCGGGACTGTCTGGACTATCTCTACCGCAAAACCTCCGCACCCGACCGTCAGACCTACCAGACGGCAGGTGCGCCCTATGTGGATCAGAAGGACTTTGCCATTCCGGTGCTGCCTGAGTAAGCAGACTGTCCCGGACAGAGAAAAATCCCCTGCCGTACTTCTCCGGCAGGGGATTTTTTATGGGAAACAGCCCGCATTTTACGCTATGGCAGGGTCACAAGGCTCCGGTAACGGGGCGCATCACCGTCGGTCAGCACGGTCAGCTCCTTGGTCTGGCGGGGCAGACCGGCATCGCTCTCCAGCGTGAAGGTCAGGGTCAGCACGCCGTCCTCCTCCTGAGCGGTGAGCAGATCGATCTCATACCGGCGCAGGTCACCGGCAGCACCGGCGGTACGGTAGCCCGCCTCCTCCGGGCGGTAGGTGAGGTTATCCTCCCGCAGCCACTCGGGACTGAGCCCGAATGCCTCCTCCACCGCGGCTTCCAGTTCACCTTCGGGGAAGAACAGGCCGTCCTCATTGGCAGAGAGCAGCGGCGTTACCAGAAACTCCCCGCCGTCTCCCTGGGTGAGAATCCAGCGCCGCAGATACCATTGGGTCAGATAGACCTTGTCGATCTCCTCGGGGGATTGCCAGTCCTCTCCCTCGAGCAGGAAATCCAGCCGCCGGATCAGCCCCAGATAGAGGGCAGAATCCTCCTCCGCCTGGACCGACCGGGCCAGGGCAGCCGGTGAGGGTTCCGGGGCAGGATCTTCGCTGCGGCAGCCGGCAAACACCAGCACGCAGAGCAGAAGCAGGGTAATCAGACGATAGCACATAGGCGCCTCCCAAAACAATCGGTTTTGGGAATAGTATACCCATTGCAGCAGCGCTCATGCGCAGGGATAAAAAGAAAACGCTGTACTTCATACGAAATACAGCGTTTATCTGGTGCGCCAAGAGGGACTCGAACCCCCGACCTACTGGTTCGTAGCCAGTCACTCTATCCAGCTGAGCTATTGGCGCACATGCTTGATTCAGCTATATGATAATACCATATCCACAACCGGAAGTCAAGACCTTTTTGTCAAAAAAATTTCCGGAAATCCGGATGAGAGTGAAATATGTCAGAACTGTGTCGCCTGCATGGCAGGAATGTATATTTTTGCTCAGGCTATTGTATTCCGGAAAATTTTCCCGTATAATAAAACTGTATTATTCAAGTTGGTACAGTTGAGAACGAGCATCGGAAAGGAAAAATTTCCTATGATTACTATCAATATGCTGTCCCGGGCGGACAGTGTCAAAGGACAGGGTGTCCTGTCAGCCTATCAGGAACAGGTCAAGCTGGTCAAGGAAGAACTGGCAGACGAGTTCCTCTGCTATGAGAATAAGAATGCCTTCTGCGACATCATGCATTACCATACCATCAATCCGGAGTTCTATGCCATGCGGCAGCTCTCCCGGGGCCGGAGCGTTTCGGTGGGCTATGTGCATTTCCTGCCCGAAACCCTGGATAAAAGCCTCAAGCTGCCCGATCATATCCGGGACGTATTTTACCGGTATGTGATCCGGTTCTATAAGAGCATGGATTATCTGGTTACGGTCAATCCTTATTTCATCGGGGAACTGGAGAAGTATGGCATTCCCCGGGAAAAAGTGACCTATATTCCGAACTTTGTATCAGCGGAGCAGTTCTATCCGCTGCCGGCAGAGGAAAAAGCAGCCCTGCGGGAAAAGTATGGCATTCCCGAGGGGAAGTTCATTGTATTCTGTGCCGGACAGCTCCAGCGCCGCAAGGGATTCTTTGACTATATCGAACTGGCCCGCCGGATGCCCGATGTGCTGTTCCTGTGGGCAGGCAGTTTTGCCTTCGGCCTGATCTCCGACGGACATGATGAGATCAAAGCTATCCTGGAAAACCCGCCGGAAAACTTCCGGCTGCTGGGTCTGGTGGAACGGGAGCGCATGAATGAGCTGTATAATCTCACCGATCTCATGCTGCTGCCCTCCTTTGAGGAGCTGTTCCCCATGACCATTCTCGAGGCCATGAATTCCCATACACCGATCCTGCTGCGGGATCTGGACATCTATCACGATATTCTGTTTGATTTCTACCTGCGCGCAGATGGGGTGGACGGCTTTGAACAGGAGATCCGCCGGCTGCAGCAGGACGCTGCCTATTATCAGGAGGCAGAGGCCCGGTCAGCCAAGGGTCATGCATTTTACAGTAAGGAAAATGTTGCCAGAATGTGGAGGACATTTTATCATGGAGTGGTATCCAAACGCCCGGCAGGAGGAAGCCGTGGAAAAAATCCTGCCCGTCTCGCCGGATCTGCCGTCCGGCGGGCAGGAGAAAAACTTGCCCCCGGCCGGAAAAAGTAACCGCTGGGGAATACTCATCATTGTCCTGGTGGCAGTGGGCAGTATTGCGGGAGCGTTCCTGGCTGACGGCCCGGAGAAGATCTTTGCCTCCCTCACCGGCGCCGACAAGCGCTGGCTGGCGGCAGGAGCCGGCTGCATGCTCATCTACTGGGCACTGGAGAGCGGCTGTCTGCATCTGGCAGCCCGGAAGGCCTGGCCCGGACAGCGGCTGCGCACTTCGGTGGTGACCTCCATGATCGGGCAGCTCTTCAACTGCATCACCCCCTTTGCCAGCGGCGGACAGCCCATCCAGGCCTATTATATGACCCGGGGCGGTATGCCGGTGGGCAAGGCCACTTCGGTGCTGCTTGCCAAGTTCATCGTTTACCAGACTGTACTGGCACTCTATTCCGCAGGGGTGCTGATCTTTGAGTACCGCAACTTCGCCGAGAACATCGACGGCTTCTCCAAGCTGGCGCTCATCGGCTTCATTGTCAACGCCGCAGTGGTGGTTGTGCTGTTCTGTGTGGGCTTCTTCCCGAAGATCACCGGCGGTTTCTTCCAGAGCTGTCTGGTGATCCTGGCAAAGCTGCGCATTGTCCGGGACCCCAAGGCTGCTGGCGCCGGCATCGACCGGGAGATCAATTCCTTCCATCAGGGCTTTACCGAGCTGCGCCGGGAGCGGAGCGTCATGGCAGCCATGGCAGTGATGACCACCTTCCAGTTCACCGCTTTCTTCCTGGTGCCCTACTGTGTACTGATGGCCCTGGGTGTCCAGGGACTGCAGGTGGGCGATGTGGTTGCATCGGCAGCCTTTATCCTGATGATCTCCTCCTTTGTACCCCTTCCGGGTGCGTCAGGCGGAGCCGAGGGCAGCTTCTATGTGTTCTTCCAGATGTTCTTCAAGGCATCGGGCAGTGTGAGCGTTGCGATCCTGCTCTGGCGGATGTTCACCTTCTATCTGCCCATTGTGGTGGGGGTTTATTTTGCCCGGCATCTGTCCGGACTGAATCCCCGTTCCCATAGCGGGAAGGATTCTTCCGATCATCCTGCAGGATGAAACCCGGTTTTCACGCATTTTTAACAGCGTCCGGTGGAATGCGACAAATCTTTCCACCAGGGCGCTGTTTTTGACTTTCCCGGAAATCTATCTGAAACAAAGTGGGTTGTTTTGGGAAAAATCAGGGTAGTTTTCCACTCTTTCCACAGAGTTATCCACTGAAATTTGTGGACAATCCTGTGGAATATGTGGAAAACCAAACTATCTGACTCTGACAGCAGAATGATATTTTTCCTGCAAATTATCCCCTGACCCTTGACTTTGCCCGCGGAAACGATTATAGTAGAGGTATTGAAACAGCCGATATGGGTCGTTTCAGTCAATAGCAGAGGTAAGCAGTGATGGGAACTGCGGCTGCGGTGCTTTGAGAGAGAGCCGGTGGTTGGTGCAAACCGGTGAAAGCGCGGGCCTTTCCATTCCCGGAGCTTTCGGTGATGAGCCGAAGGGTGCGCCCTTTACAGCGGAACTTTGAGTGGTCCGGTGGGAATTTCCATCGGGCAATTTGGGTGGCAACGCGGGTATCCTTCCGTCCCATGTGAATTTTTCGATGGGTTCGGGAGGTTTTTTTATTTCTCCTGATCCCGGAAAAGCGAGCATTTTGAAAAAATAATCCAAGGAGGAACACAGAAATGCTGGATATCAAGTTCGTCAGAGCAAATCCTGACGCAGTCAAGGAGAACATCAAGAAGAAGTTCCAGGACGAGAAGCTCGTTCTGGTGGATGAGGTGCTGGAATTCGACCAGCAGTACCGTGAGGCAAAGACCAAGGCAGACAGCCTGCGCGGTGAACGCAATGCGCTCTCCAAGCAGATCGGCGGCCTGATGGCTCAGGGCAAGAAGGACGAGGCTGAGGAAGTAAAGGCCCGTGCCGCTGCCATGGGTGAGGAGATGGAAAAGCTGGAAGCTCTGGAAACCGAGCTGGAAGCCAAGATCAAGGAGAGAATGATGGTCATTCCTCAGATGATCGATCCCTCTGTGCCGATCGGTAAGGACGACAGCGAAAATGTGGAACTGGAAAAGTTCGGCGAGCCGCTGGTTCCTGACTATGAGATCCCCTATCATGTAGATATTATGGAGAGCCTGGACGGCATTGATCTGGACAGCGCCCGCCGTACCAGCGGCAACGGCTTCTATTACCTCAAGGGTGATGTAGCCCGTCTGCATTCCGCAATCCTGTCCTATGGCCGTGACTTCATGATCGACCGTGGCTTCACCTACTATATCCCGCCTTATATGATCCGCGGCAATGTTGTAACCGGTGTTATGAGCTTTGCTGAAATGGACAACATGATGTACAAGATCGAGGGTGAGGATCTCTACCTCATCGGTACTTCGGAGCATTCGATGATCGGTAAGTTCATCGGTCAGATCCTGGAGAAGGACGAACTGCCCCAGACCCTGACCAGCTATTCTCCCTGCTTCCGTAAGGAAGTAGGCGCTCACGGTATTGAGGAGCGCGGCGTATACCGCATCCATCAGTTCGAGAAGCAGGAAATGATCGTTGTCTGCGAGCCGGAAGACAGCCCGATGTGGTTCAACAAGCTCTGGCAGAACACCGTAGACTTCTTCCGTTCCATGGAGATTCCGGTCCGCACCCTGGAGTGCTGCTCCGGCGACCTGGCTGACCTGAAGGTCAAGAGCCTGGACGTTGAGGCCTGGAGCCCCCGTCAGAAGAAGTACTTTGAGGTAGGCAGCTGCTCTAACCTGGGTGATGCTCAGGCCCGCCGTCTGGGTATCCGCATCCACGGCAAGGATGGCAACTACTTCGCCCATACTCTGAACAACACCTGCGTAGCTCCGCCGAGAATGCTCATCGCCTTCCTGGAGAACCATCTGCAGGCTGACGGTACCATCTATATCCCCGAAGTGCTGCGTCCCTACATGGGCGGCAAGGATAAGCTGGTCCCCAAGAAGAAGTAAGTTTCTTCCCGCATCTGAAAAAGCCCCGCCGAAGCGGGGCTTTTTTGCGTGCCGGAACAGGGCGGGGATTTTCGGTGAATCTGCGCCTTGATGCCGCCGCCGGGAAGGGCTACAATAAAATCAGAGGCATAGCCATGGAATGGACAAGGAGGGATACGCATGAAGAAACTGCTTGCGGGACTGCTGGCTGCCGTGCTGCTGACGGCGCCGGCATTCGGAGATGATACAGTCTGGGACAGCCTGGAGGACCGGTACTATGAGGACATTTCTCAGACGGAAACCGACATCACCCTGCGCTTTCTGGAGGAGGGCGACCAGCTGGACTGGAGCCGTGCGGTGCGCCGGTACCATACGGAGGATTCCCTGCTCACCCGGTCGGGTGTGGATGCCTTCCTGACCGTCGTCCGTTCAGGAGAGCTTTTGAGCAGCCGCATCTCCTATGACGAGCGGCTGATGGTCTTTGTGGAGCAGGCGGACGGCACCGGCGGCACAGCGGTGGTCAATCCCGGGAAAGGAGAGATGGTGGGCTACCTGCCCGGAGATGAGGGCGAAATGTTTGTGATGGAGCTCACCGGCGGGGTCAAGGCAGCGCTGGAGGATTCGGGCATCGACCTGACCCGGGCCGAGTGCTATAACCTCTGCACAGATGGGCTTGGCTGGGGGATTCTCTATTCCGATGGGAAAACCGAGCTGTACCAGCCGCTGAGTGAGGCCCCGGCCTTCCTGGAGGAGGGCACAGCCTACACTCTGGAGGAGCTGGCGGACCTGGTGGAGGAACACGCCGGGGAACTGATCCGGTATGAGGGGCTCAACGCCGATCTCGACTCGGAAAAGCCCAATGTCGTCACCGGCGCCCAGCCCGAGCTGTCTCCCCAGCCTGAAAAGGAGAATGCGGACACAGGACGGTAGCGGGCTGCCCCACACCGAACACAGGCCATAAAAACAGAAAAGCCCCGCTTATGCGGGGCTTTTCTTGCGTGTGTGGGGTCAGGTGCGCCTGATGTACTTCCACAGGGCGATGCAGCCAAGGACGATCAGCGCCAGTACGCCGATGAGGATTACGCCGTTGAGCATCTGCCACAGACCGGCCCAGAGCGGCAGTATTTTGAGCAGGGTATGGGACATTCTGTCTACCTCCTTTGCGGATACGGGGGGGCGGGGACTTCTTTTCTTTATCATAGCACAGTGAAAAACTGCCTGTCAAACCAAAAGACCCCGTCTGTTCCCGAAAGAACAGGGCGGGGCTTTTTTCTGCGCCAGGGCGCTTTTATACATCGTGCTTCTGCAGTTCGCTTGCCAGGGTATCGGATACCACCTTGCCATCGATGATCCGGATGGCCCGGGTGGCCTGACGGGCAATGTCATTGTCATGGGTGATGAGGACGATGGTGCGTCCCTCCTCATTGAGCTCGTGCAGGATCTTCATGACATCTTCACCGCTGCGGGTATCCAGGTTGCCGGTGGGCTCGTCGGCCATGATGATGGGCGGACGGGCAGCGATAGCCCGGGCAATGGCGACACGCTGC
>ERZ857521.682-NODE-682-length-48144-cov-36.922394_pt1 | contig 48144 bp, 30 predicted proteins | sample MGYA00519701_ERZ857521 | MGnify/ENA primary metagenome ERZ857521 (study PRJEB31778, sample SAMEA3449346) | human gut metagenome | biome: human gut; feature: human-associated habitat; material: faeces | place: United Kingdom | collected 2010/2012 ...
TAATTTTTAATTTTCGCCAGAACTGTCCGATTACTTCCTATTTTGTATTGTCATGCTGTCTTATGCTAGCTTGGCATTCATATTTTCACTTTTAATTACGCTTTTGCGTCAGCTTCTCACTTAAACAAGCGGTATTTTAAGCGGATCAAAGATCCTTATACTTTATTCCGGCAGATTGCAAATCAGCCGGCACATTAGCCTTGTTGATTATTGTCGCACGTACTACGTGGATTCTGTTTCTCGGTAGTTAAAGGAGTTAAAGTAGTTATCGCCAACGGAGTTGGCTAGTAGTTAGAGTCAAATGCTTTGTTGACTCTTTTCATAGCAAGACATTTGGATTTTTCATTGTTCACTTTTAACTTTTCATTTTTAGTTGCGCTTTGCGCCTGCTCTTCGTTCTTCACTCTTCACTTAAATATGCTCCTAGCTCACCTTAGTGAGCGATAACTCCTATAACCACTTTAACTCCAAATGACAATACCCAACAAGAAACGCTGTTTAATTTTTACTTTTTAATTTTTAACTGCGCTTGCGCTTTTGCGCCTGCTCTTCGTTCTTCACTTAAAATTATATTATCGTCATTCCCAATTCTTCACACTCTTTTCTCATCTCTTCGGGCCAGATGCTGGCCTGTATCTCGCCTAAATGGGCTTTGTGGAGCAACACCATGCACAGGCGGCTCTGCCCTATTCCACCGCCGATGCTCAACGGAAGTTCACCGGCAAGGAGCTTTTTGTGGAAATACAGACTCGCCCTGCGTTCCTGACCAGTGAGCTTCAACTGGCGCAGCAGTGCTTCTTTGTCAACACGTATGCCCATTGACGACAGCTCGACGGCACGGGCGAGCGTGGGATACCAGATAAGGATGTCACCGTTGAGACCGTTGCGGCCGTCGCTGTTGGGCGTGGTCCAGTCGTCATAGTCGGGAGCGCGACCGTCGTGCGGCTTGCCGTCAGACAGGTTGCCGCCGATGCCAATGATGAACACGGCGCCATACTTCTTGCATATCAGGTCTTCACGTTCTTTCACGCTCTTGTCGGGATACATCTGCAGCAGGTCTTCGCTGTGGACGAAATGGATGTCGGAAGGCAGAAACGGCTTAAGAGCCGAATAATGCTCGCACACAAGATACTCGGTGCGGAGGATGGCAGCATAGATGCGGCGGACAACGCTTTTAAGGAAGTCGAGATTGCGCTCGGCGCACGTCATAACCATCTCCCAGTCCCACTGATCGACATAGAGCGAATGAAGATTGTCCAGCTCCTCGTCGGCCCTGATGGCGTTCATGTCGGTGTAGATGCCATAGCCCGGCTCAACGGCATACTCTGCCAGGGTGAGCCTTTTCCACTTGGCAAGCGAGTGGACCACCTCTGCCTGAGCGTCGCCAAGATCCTTAATGGAAAACGTCACGGGGCGTTCCGTGCCGTTGAGGTCGTCGTTTATGCCAAGACCTTTAAGCACAAACAGCGGCGCTGTTACACGGCGGAGGCGAAGCTCCGTTGAAAGATTCTGCTGAAAAAAGTCTTTTATCATTTTTATGCCCTGCTCCGTCTGCCTGACGTTCAGCAGCGGCTTATAGTCTACAGGCCTTATCAATTTGCTCATATTCTCTCTTATTAATCATAAAATACGGCAGCAAAGATAATAATTTATTATCAATATGCAATAATAATAGATAATTTATTGTCATTATTTCAATAAATACACAAACAAAACAACACAAAGACCACAGAAAAGACACAAAGAAAGAATAACCATAATTTATCTTACATATTGATTCAGCAAAATGACATTAAACGGCGACAGAACAAGATTTAGGTGAAACAGTGCCATTTTTTGCGCAAAATTGTGTGCAAAAATAAAATGCAGTACATCAGAAAGATATTGAGACATAATGCCTGTATGTGCAACAAGAGGAATGACGACGCCGTGCAAAAGGACACAAACGGGAAGCCAAAAGACCGCAAATCAGAAGGCGAAAGACGGCATAACGCAAAGCGAAATGTATAGTAATAAAACGGCAAAAGCATACCTTTTGCAGACCGACGGCCATAAACCGGCACTCAAAACGCATGAAAACAGGCAGCGAAAAGCGCAAAGCAGACTTACCAGAAGACTAATACGGCAACAAAAGCGCGCATACACAATATGTCATTATAAAAGAACAACGCGCCATTTACTTACATTTTAACACCACACAAATCAGCAGACAACAGCCCACGACAGCCTGAACCGCATACACAAGGCGCTAACCGGGCGCAAAGACACAAAAAAGGGCCGGGGGCTGAAAGCCCGGCCCTGTCATCACAAGAAGAAAATTCAGCAACGCTTTGCTTATATTATGCAAAAAAAATATCTGTTCACGGCATTAAGCCTTGGCGCAAGCCATATGACGGCAGAGCCGCTGTCTACTTGCCTATCCATCCGAACATCCTGTCGGGATAGTTGGTTATGATGGCATTCACGCCCGCCTTAACCATCTTCTGCGCATCGGCCTTGGTGTCTACGGTGTAAGGAATGACGCGCATTCTGGCAGACTTTGCCTTTGTTACGAAGGCTGCGTTGACCATGGGATAGTCGGGACCGACGGCATAAGGCACGAAGCCGAGCTTGGTCATGGCAGCATCATAGCCGCCCGACGTATTGTCTATCAGGTAGAGCAGGCGCATCTGCGGATACTTGGCATGAAGATACTTCAGCGTGCGCACGTCGAAGCTCTGCACAAGCAGACGCGAACCGAGGTTGCGGGTGCTGAGAGCCTTTACACACTGGTCGGCAAAGGTCTTGTAGTCGGGCGTTAGCTTGCCGTCAAGAGCGGCGTCAGACTTGATTTCTATGGTATATCTTACAGGCGCAAGGCGGTGCTGATGGCAGTATGTTTCAACAGAATCGATGAGCGCCGTCACCATAGGCACATGGGTGTAGAGGCGCTTGCTGTCGGGGAAGGCAGGGTCTTTTACGTTGCCTATGACCTTTGCCGAAAGCTGTTTCCATGTGAGCGAATAGATGGGATACTTCTGTCCGTAGCCTTTGACATAGGGATCGTGCGAAACCACCACTACCCCGTCCTTGGTTACGTGCAGGTCCATCTCAAGGTCGGTTACGCCGAGCTTCACGGCATTGAGCATTGCCTCGATGGTGTTCTCGGGATAAAGTCCGGCACCTCCGCGGTGAGCTATGACAGAGACGCGAGGTCTGATGACGTCAGAGACGGTGCGGCCGAAGCGGTTGGTCATAACCACCTTTATCTCCTTATAGTTGCCCACGGGCTTGCATCTGAACAGGTGCGACGTGTTGGCGGGGCGTCCGGCAGCAAGCGTGCGCGAGCCAAACTCAAAGTCTACACCCGTGAAGCGCTGCATGGTACCCATCAGCTTGCCGTCCTGATACCACTCAACCTTGCATGCAGGGTCGTAGTCCCATATGTTGGCAACGACATATCCGGGCTGCGTGCCGAAGTCACCCTTGTCGTAGAGCGTCATCTGGCGCGAGAAGGGGAAGCCCGTGGCCTTATACTGCCACTCGACACTGTTGCCGTTGACATCTACCACCATATATCCGTTAGGCGCTCCGCAGCGGTTTAGCCATCCGTTCCACCATGCTCCGCTGGCAGCTCCTATGTTGTGCTGATAGAGGTTGCTGTTGACCACCACGTTCTGAAAGTAATGGGTGTGGCCGCAGAACACATGCACCTTGTAGCCCTCGAGCAACTTCTGCAGCGAGGCAGCCCCGCGCATGTTCTGGGCTGGGTCGTCCTTGTTCCATGCGGCAGCGTGCATGTTGAGGATGACGAGCGAACCCTTGGGCACAAACTTCAGGTCGTTGGCGAGCCAGCGCAGCTGATTCTCCGTGAGCGTCTCAACATACGCCTTGTTGCCCTTATAGTTGATGTTCTTCAGCGTAACGACGTGGGCCTTGCCTATGTTGAACGAATAGTCGGTAGGTCCGAACACAGCCGCATAGGCCATCTCGCCGTAGGCTCCGGCACCAAGGCGCGCGTTGTTGAGTCCCTTGTAGCGCTTGTCGAAGTCGTGGTTGCCGATACACTGAAACATGGTTATCTTCATGTTCTTGAACGACGCGGCATAGCTGCGCAGCAGCGGCAGGTTGTCGAACACGATGTCGCCCACGGTGATGCCCACCACCTCGCGCGTCTTGCTCAGCGAGTCGACCACGGCACGCATGTCGGGCATCAGTTCGGTGTTCCATCTCTTCATGTCGGCAGCATCAAGCATCTGCGGGTCGGATATGGCTATGTAGCTGAACCTGTCGGCAGGCTTGGTGCGCTTTTCGAGCACAAAGTTGCAGCTCTTAGAGCTTACGGCCGTCCTGACGGGCACGTAGAAGCCGGAGGCTATGCCGTTCTTGGAAGGCAGCTTGTAGGCAGCCGGCGTGGAGATGCTTATAAACTTGCTGACAAACGTGTCGGTGCGCAGCGTCCAGTAGCCCTTGGCGTCGGTACGGGTGAAGGCCATGCCGTTGTTGACCACCACTCCGCTGATGCCCCTGCCCGCCTTGTCGGTAACGCGGCCCTTTACGGTAAACACGTTCACACTGGCCTGACCATTGCTCAGAAGCATCATGGTGGCCATAAGGAATAAACATATTCTCAACTTCATAGGCTTTATGTTTTTGTTTTTATACGTTCGCTCTCTGTTATGCCGCACCCGTCATCGGCAGACAACGCCCTGCAACGTGCCGCTGCATAGGCAAAACACGCACACGCCATACTGCAAAACTGCGGCTGCGGGCGGCGCAAATCCGGCGGCTTGTAAATTTTTGTACAAAATTACCAAAATATGTTTACATTGATGATGCATAAGAGGTTCAATTGCTTTAAAAAAGTATAACAAAAACATTTCTGCCGTGAAAAAACCGTCAGAATGACCGATTTTTAAGTCTGTCAGGCACATAGGGACACTGACGACACAGCACAATAAGGAGCATAGAAGATGAAAACTGGCTACGGAGGAGAAGAAAAGTACGCATTGTTACAATAAAAAATTTAAAGTTACATTAATTAATATGATTACAAACCTAAAATCTGAGCGTCATAACATAAACAAGAAAAACTGAAATGAGAAAACTTTTTTTGTCTGCCATCGTTATGTTGACAACGACGGCACCAAATCTTTCTTACGCGAAAGACATTTACGTTTCCACATCATTCCATGAGCCGGCCAACGAAGGCCTGCGCTTTATCTACAGCTATGACGGACTGAGATGGGACACCATACAGGGCACATTCCTGCGCCCGGCGGTAGGAGAACAGAAGGTGATGCGCGACCCTTCGATAGTGAAAGGCCCCGACGGCACGTTCCATCTGGTATGGACATCGAGCTGGAAGGGCGACAAGGGTTTTGGTTATGCATCATCAAAAGATCTTATCCACTGGAGCAAGCCAAGACTGATAAACGTCATGACAGACCCTACAACGGTGAACGTATGGGCACCGGAACTGTTCTACGACGACGTGAAGAAGCAGTACATGATAATATGGGCATCATGCATACCGGGCAAGTTTCCCGACTATAAGGAAGACCACTACAACAATCACCGTCTGTACTACGTTACGACAAAGGACTTCAAGAAGTTCAGCAAGGCCAAGGTGCTTATCGACCCAGACTTCAGCAGCATTGACGCCACTCTCGTAAAGAGAGGCAAGGACGACTACGTGATGGTGCTGAAAGACAACTCGAGAGACCAGCGCAACATCAAGGTGGCTTTTGCCAAGTCGCCCTACGGCCCATGGAGCAAGGCGTCGGAGCCGTTCACAGAGAGTTTCTGCGAAGGTCCGTCAACGGCAATGGTCAACGGATGGTATTACATCTACTACGACTCTTACCGCCACGGCATATACGGAGCGGCAAGGACAAAGGACTTCAAGAACTTCCAAGACCAGACAGGTGCCGTAAAGTTCCCTGTAGGACACAAGCACGGAACGGTGTTCATGGCCGACGAGGAAATTGTGAAGAACCTGATAAAAGAGAACCGCGACGCCGTGCACTACACCGGAACGACCGTGGCAACGCCTGCACGACATGACGGCGGACTGTCGCCCGTGGTGGGAGTTCACAGCATTCAGACCATGAGAGGCGAACAGGGATGGCTCTATAACCATCAGCCCATGATGGCATACTGGAAAGGCAAATTCTACATGCACTACCTGACCGACCCGAGAAGCGAGCATGAGCCGCCCGGAAAGACCATGCTGCAGACTTCTGTAGACGGATACAAATGGACCAAGCCCGTTGAGCTGTTCCCTGAATACAACGTGCCCGACGGATACACCAAACCGACATGGCCGGGCGTTGTGGCAAAAGACCTGAAGGCCATCATGCACCAGCGCGTGGGCTTCTATGTGTCTAAGAGCAACCGCCTCATTGCAATGGGCAACTACGGCGTGGCCCTCACTCCGAAAGACGACCCCAACGACGGCAACGGAATAGGCCGCGTGGTAAGAGAGATAAAGGCCGACGGCACATTCGGTCCTATATACTTTATATATTATAACCACGGATTTAACGAAAAGAACACCGACTATCCTTACTACAAGAAAGCAAAGGACAAGGAGTTTGTTAAGGCCTGCGACGAGATTCTGGCTAACCCGATGTACAGAATGCAGTGGGTTGAAGAGGCTGACAGAAACGACGAGATACTGCCGCTGAAGACTCCCTACAAGGCGTTCAGCGGATATACCCTGCCCGACGGACGCAAGGTGGGACTGTGGAAGCACGCGCTGACAAGCATAAGCAGCGACGGCGGAAACACATGGAGAGAACCGGCAAAGAGAGCTCACGGCTTTGTGAACTCTAACGCGAAGATATGGGGACAGCGCCTTTCTGACGGCACTTATGCCACGGTGTATAACCCGGCTGAATATCGCTGGCCGCTGGCAATATCGCTGAGTAACGACGGACTGGAATATACAACGCTCAACCTGGTGAACGGCGAGGTTACGCCCGAACGCCACTGGGGCAACTACAAGAGCTACGGTCCGCAGTACACGCGAGGAATACTGGAGGGCAACGGCACTCCGCCGGACAAGAATCTGTGGGTTACTTACAGCAACAACAAAGAGGATATGTGGGTTTCGTGCATACCTGTGCCCGTGAAGACAAAGGCCACGGAGCATGCGGAAGGCAGTTTCAGCAAATATGCAAAACTGCAGGACATGAAAGACTGGAACATATACTCGCCGCTGTGGGCACCAGTGACGCTCAACGGCGAATGGCTGACACTGAGCGACAAGGATCCGTATGACTATGCCAAGGTGGAGAAAGTGATACCGGCTACGAAGGAACTTACGGTAGACTTTGACGTTAAGCCGGCACAGAACGACCACGGACAGCTCAACATAGAGTTTCTTGACGACAAGGGCAACATGTGCTCACGCATAGTGCTCGACTCTGCCGCAACGATGAAAGTGAAGGGCGGAGCGCGCTACGGAGGCATGGTTAAGCACTATGAGGCAGGACAGACTTATCATATCACGGCGAAGCTGTCGGTTGACGGACACGTGGGAACATATTTCGTAAACGGCAAGAAGGCAACGGCACGTATGTTCGACACGCCCGTTGACGCCATAACACGTATTGTGTTCCGCACAGGCGACCTGTTCACCGAGCCGAGCATAGAGACTCCTGCCGACCAGTATGTGGACATGCCGCGTGCCGACGAGCAGGACAAGCCGGCATCGTTCTCTATCGCCAACGTGAAGACTGCATCGGCAGACGCCGACTCGGCATCAGCAATACTAAAATATGACAACTATGCCCACTATGCCGAATACTTCAACACCATGGAGGACGAGAACATTGTTACGGACATACCCAACAGCAAGTCGTCTGAATGGATGAGCAAGAACATCCCGCTGTTTGACTGTCCCGACAAGGACATGGAGGAGATTTACTATTTCCGCTGGTGGTCGCTGCGCAAGCACATTAAGCGCACCCCCGTAGGACTGGGCATGACGGAGTTTCTTGTTCAGCGCTCTTATGCCGACAAGTATAATCTCATTGCCTGCGCCGTGGGACATCACATAATGGAGACACGCTGGCTGCGCGACTCTACATATCTGCACCAGATACTCAACACATGGTATCACGGCAACGACGGCAAGGCCATGCAGAAGATGAACAAGTTCAGTTCATGGAACCCGGCTGCAGTGTATGAGGCTTACAAGGTGCTTGGTGACACTGCGTTCGTAACGGCACTGAAGCCGTCGCTCGAAGAGGAATACGCACGATGGAAGAGAACCAACCGACTGAAGAGCGGACTCTACTGGCAGGGCGACGTGCAGGACGGTATGGAAGAGAGCATAAGCGGCGGAAGACGCAAGCAGTATGCACGTCCGACAATTAACAGCTATATGTACGGCAACGCAATGGCGCTGGCAGAACTGAACAAACTGGCAGGCGACACCAAGAAGGCTAAGGAATATGCCATGGAGGCAGACACGATAAAGAACCTGATACAGACAAATCTGTGGAGCGAGAAGCAGTCGTTCTTCGAGACTATGAGAGGTGACACTCTGGCTGCCGTGCGCGAGGCCATAGGATTTATTCCATGGTATTTCAACCTGCCTGACGCAAAGAAATATGACGAAGCATGGAAACAGGTGGAGGACGAGAAAGGATTCTCTGCTCCTTACGGACTTACGACAGCTGAGAGAAGACATCCTCAGTTTAGAACTCACGGAGTGGGCAAATGCGAATGGGACGGTGCCGTATGGCCTTTCGCCACAAGTCAGACGCTTACGGCAATGGCAAACTACATAAACACATATCCAGACCCTGTTGTGGGCGACTCTACATTCTTCAAACAGATGAAACTGTATGTTGAGAGCCAGCATCACAGAGGACGCCCGTATATAGGCGAATATCTCGACGAAAAGAACGGAGCATGGCTGATGGGCGACCGCGAGCGCAGCAGATACTACAACCACTCTACATTTGCCGACCTCGTGATAACCGGTATAGCAGGACTAAGACCGCAGGCCGACGGCAGCATAGTTGTCAATCCGCTCATACCGGAAGGCACATGGAACTACTTCTGCCTGGACAACATAAGCTATCGCGGAAACAACATAGCCATCGTCTACGACAAGGACGGACAGCGCTATCACCAGGGCAAGGGTCTCATGCTCTTCGTTAACGGCAAACTGGCCGCCAAGAGGGACGGTCTGGGTAAACTGACTTATAAAATAAACAAGAAATGAAACGTGTTATAATTCCGGCACTTATGCTACTGAGCATGAGTGCCGGAGCTCAAACTTTTGAAAACAAATTTACAAGACCGCTGAGCGACGTGCTCAACGACGTGTCGGCAAGATTCGGAATAAGACTGAAATACAACGTTGACACAACAGGACTGAAACTGGCGTATGCCGACTTCCGCGTGCGTCCCTATTCTCTCGAAGAGACTCTCAGCAACATATTGTCGCCCTTCGACTTCAAGGCTGTTAAGCAGAACGACAAGCTGTATAAGATAAAGCCTTACGAATATCCGCGCAGACAGCCCGAAGACGGACAGAAGATGATAAGCTGGCTGACATCGCTTTACAGCAATAAAACAGAATGGGAGGCACGACGCGACACGCTGCGCAAGGAAGTGAGAGAGCGCCTCGGCATAGACAAGCTGCTGCCGATCTGCTCTAAGGAGAAACCCGAATACTCGAAGATAAGAAAGTTTGACGGATATACCGTGCAGAACTTCAGACTGAAGACAGCGAACGGCCACACTGTGTGCGGCTCTATCTACGCCCCGACGAGCAAGGGAAAGCATCCGCTGATAATATGCCCCAACGGACACTTCAGCAACGGACGCTACGGCAAGGTGCAGCAGCTGAGACTGGGCACGCTGGCACGCATGGGCGCAATATGTGTTGACTATGACCTGTGGGGATGGGGCGAATCTGCCGACGAAGTTGGCAGCAAGGCACACCAGACACCAGAGGCTCACGTGATGCAGGCATTAAACGGTATAAGGATACTCGACTGGATGATACAGCGCAAGGACGTAGACACCAAGCGCATAGGCGTGAACGGAGGCTCAGGCGGCGGCACTCAGACCGTGCTGCTGACGGTGCTCGACGACAGATTTACGGCTGCCAACCCTGTGGTGAGCGTATCATCGTGGTTCGACGGCGGCTGTCCGTGTGAGAGCGGAATGCCGATACAGCTGGCAGGAGGAGGCACATGCAACGCCGAACTGGCTGCAATGTTTGCCCCGAAGCCGATGATGCTGGTGAGCGACGGCGGCGACTGGACATCGACAACGCCCGAACTGGAATATCCTTACCTGCAGCGCATATACGGATTCTATGGTGCTACCGACAAGGTGAGCAACATACACCTGCCGAAAGAGCGCCACGACTTCGGCGACAACAAGCGTAACGCTGTATATAAATTCTTTATTGACACCTTCAAGCTCGACGCATCAAAGCTCGACGAGAGCAAGGTTACGATTGAAGACGAGAACGCACTAAGATTTACACCTAAGAAATAAAATGAGAAAAACACTACTAAAGACAACATTGCTGGCAGCTGTATGCCTGATGACAGCAACTGAGGGCATGGCCGAGAACAAGCATGTGCTGTGGTATGACAGACCGGCATACACATGGACAGAGGCTCTGCCGATAGGCAACAGCCGCCTGGGCGCCATGATATACGGCACGCCGGGCTCTGAGCGTCTGCAGCTCAACGAGGAGACAATATGGGCAGGAAGACCCAACAACAACGCCAACCCGGAGGCAAAGGAGTATCTGCCGAAGGTTAGACAGCTGGTGTGGGAAGGCAAATACAAGGAGGCGCAGGACCTGGCCACGGCACACGTGCAGGCAAACACCAACAGCGGTATGCCTTATCAGCCGTTTGGCGACCTGTATATCAACTTCCCCGGCAACGGCGAATACACCAACTACTACCGTGAACTGAGTCTCGACTCGGCCCGTGCCATAACGAGATATACAAGCAACGGCGTAACCTATCAGAGAGAATATATATCGTCGCTGGCAGGAAACGTAATAGCCATACACCTCACTGCAAGCAAGAAAGGCATGATAACCTGCAACGCGCAGATGACATCGCCGCAGCAGGACGTGACAATTAAGTCGGAAGGCAACGAGATTGTGCTGAGTGGCGTGAGCGGATGGCATGAAGGACAGAAAGGCAAGGTAACGTTTACCGGCAGGGCTACGGCTACTGTAAAAGGCGGAAGCATGCGTAGTCGTGACGGAGTGCTGCAGATCAGCGGTGCCGACGAGGCCACTATTTATCTGACTATAGCCACTAACTTCAACAATTATAAGGACATCAGCGGCAACGACACGCTGCGCTCTGAGGCGGCTCTTAAAGAGGCGCTGACGAAGGACTTCAACACTATCAAGGCGGCACACGTTAAGAAATACAAGACTATGTATGACCGCGTGAAACTGGATTTGGGCGATGATGCCTTTGCGTCAACGACAACCGACAAGCGTATTGAGTTGTTCAAGAAACAGACCGACCTGCATCTGGTTGAGACATACTTCCAGTTTGGCCGCTATCTGCTGATATGCACCTCGCAGCCGGGCACACAGCCCCCTACGCTGCAGGGTATATGGAACGACAAGATGCTGCCGTCGTGGGACAGCAAATATACTTGCAACATCAATCTTGAGATGAACTACTGGCCGGCTGAGTCGACTAACCTTACCGAACTCAACAGTCCGCTGTTCGGTCTTATTAAGGACGTTAGCGAGACAGGACACCAGTCGGCAGCAATAATGTACGGAGCCGACGGATGGGTGCTGCATCATAACACCGACATCTGGCGTGTAACGGGAGCCATAGACAAGGCTCCGTCGGGTCTGTGGCCTACGGGCGGCGCATGGATGTGCCAGCATCTGTGGGAGCATTATCTCTACACAGGCGACGTGAAGTTCCTTGAAAGCGTATATCCGATAATGGAGAACGCGGCACGCTTCTTCAATCAGATTATGGTGCGCGAGCCGAAGAACAACTGGTGGGTTATCTGCCCCAGTCTGTCTCCCGAAAATCAGCATCCGTACAAGGCAACAACTGCCGCAGGCATAACGATGGACAACGAACTGCTTTACGACCTGTTTAACCATGTAATCGACGCTGCCGACATATTGGGCAAGACCAAGACGGCTACGCTTATTGACAGTCTGAAGCAAAAACTTACCGACATGGTGCCGCTGCAGACAGGACGCTGGGGACAGTTGCAGGAATGGATGGACGACTGGGACAACCCGAATGACAATCACAGACATGTGTCTCATCTGTACGGACTCTTCCCGAGCAATCAGATTTCTCCGTTCCGCACACCCGAACTCACTGCTGCCGCACGCACGTCACTCATTCACAGAGGCGACCCGTCTACGGGATGGAGCATGGGCTGGAAAGTGTGTCTGTGGTCACGACTGCTCGATGGCAACCATGCATGGAAGCTGATTGGCGACCAGCTGACACTGGTGCGCAACGAGAAGAAGAAAGGCGGAACATACCCTAACCTGTTTGACGCTCACCCGCCATTCCAGATTGACGGCAACTTCGGCTGCACAGCCGGCATAGCAGAGATGCTGATGCAGAGTCATGACGGCTTCGTTTATCTGCTGCCTGCCCTGCCCGACACATGGAAAGACGGCTCCGTAAGCGGACTGAAAGCGCGCGGAGGCTTTGAAGTAAGCATGACATGGAAGGACAACAAGATAACAAAGGCAACGGTGAAGTCGGAACTTGGCGGCAACCTGCGCATACGTTCGGCTGTGCCTTTGAAAGGCAAAGGTCTGAAGACTGCAAAGGGCGAGAACAAGAACAGACTGTTTGAAACTCCAACGGACATCCGTCAGAAGATAAACTATCCCGATGCTATCGAAAAGATGCCGGAAGCAAAGAAGACATTTCTCTATGACATAAGCACCAAAAAGGGCGCTGTGTACACATTTGAGGCAGAATAAATGAGATGGCGGAATATGGGAATAATACAATAAAGCCCGTATTTCCGCCATTGTATTTATACGAGCCGGACATGACTGAAAAACGAATTAACCTGAAAGAGAATAATATTAACAAATTAAACATTATAAAAAGTAGTATGAATAAAAGGAAAATACTATTTATCGCAGCGCTGCTGCTAAGCGCATTGGCTGTCAACGCGGCAGGTAAGATATACAAGCCGTGGAGCAACGGACGGCTCGTGGTGTCTGAGAACAACCGTTACATAGTGCACGAAAACGGACAGCCGTTTTTCTGGATGGGCAACACGGCATGGCTGCTGCCCGAACGTCTTAACCGCGAGGAGGCCGAATATTTCCTCGAGAAAGACCGTCTGGCAGGATATAACGTAGAGCAGATACAGGTGCTCAACGCCATCCCTACGTTCAACGTGTATGGTCATGCTGCCAACAACGCCGAGTTCGACTTCAGCAAGGTGTCTAAGCCGGGTGTTTATGGCTACTGGGAGCATCTCGACTATATCGTAGACGTGGCTGCCAACAACGGCATCTACATCGCCATGGACTGCATCTGGGGCTCTATGATCGACAAGATGGACGTAAAGAAGGCTGCCGCTCTTGGCAAATTCCTGGGCGAGAGATACAAGGACAAGCCTAACATTATATGGATGATCGGCGGCGACATCATGGGCGACAAGAAGCCTGAGGTGTGGGACGCAATGGCAAGAGCCATAAAGAAGGTGGACAAGAACCACATCATGACCTTCCACCCGAGAGGACGCACAACGTCGGCATGGTGGTATAACGACCGCGAGTGGATGGACTTCAACATGTTCCAGAGCGGACATCGCCGCTACGGACAGCGCAACGGCGACGGCGACTACACTATTAAGGAGAACACCGAAGAGGACAACTGGCGCTATGTTGACATGAGTTTTGAGAAGAAACCGCTGCGCCCTGTTATCGACGGCGAGCCTTCATACGAGGACATTCCGCAGGGACTTCACGACTTCTCGGCTCCGCGCTGGATGGACTACGACGTACGCCGCTATGCTTACTGGGCTGTGTTCGGCGGAGCTTTCGGCCACACCTACGGCCACAACTCTGTGATGCAGTTTATACGTCCGGGACTGAAGGCGTCGTTTGGTGCCGAGAAACCTTGGTGGGACGCAATGAACGATCCGGGCTACAACCAGATGAAATATCTTAAATGGCTCATGCTTAGTTTCCCGTTCACAGAGCGTGTGGCTGACCAGAGCATCATTGCCGGACAGAACGGTGAGCGCTACGACCGCGTGATAGCAACCCGAGGCAACGACTATATGCTGGTTTACAACTACAGCGGAAAGCCTATGAGCATAGACCTGACAAAGATAAGCGGTGCAAAGAAGAACGTCTGGTGGATGAATCCGGCTGACGGAAAACTGACTTATCTCGGCGAATACGACAGCAAGGTTACTGAGTTTACTTACGACGCAGCCTATCTACGCGGCAGCGACCGTGTGCTTATTGCCGTTGACTCAAGCAAGAATTATATCGGAAAAACTGATACGCAAATACAAGAGAAACAATGATACGCAAAGCATTCATAACGGCATTGGCTATAGCGCTTTGTATGCCGGTCATGGCAGCCAGGAAGCAAAATGCGAAGAAGTCGCAATTCCCTGTTGCCGTGACTGAACTGAAGACGGAGCGCATGGTCAATCCGATGAGTATCGACACATCTACGCCGCGACTGGGCTGGATAATAACGTCGGACGAGAACGACGTGATGCAGACGGCATGCCACATAATCGTGGCATCAACACCCGAAAAGGCGGAGAAACTTGAGGGCGACCTCTGGGACGCGACACTGCTTGGCGACAGGTCGCAGTGGGTAAGATATGAAGGCAAGGAACTGCGCAGCAACACTCCGTGCTACTGGCGCGTGAAAGTTACTACAAACAAAGGTGAGTCTGACTGGAGCAATACGGCAATGTGGAACGTAGGACTGCTCAACGAAGCCGACTGGAGCGGTCAGTGGATCGGTCTGGAGAAGGCTATGCCGTGGGATGTAGAGGACGTTCACAGCCGACTGAGTTCGCGTTATCTGCGCACCGAATTCAGTCTTGACAAACCCGTAAAGCGCGCTACGCTCTACATCAGCGGACTGGGTATGTATGAGGCTTACATCAACGGCAAAAAAGTTGGCGACCAGGTTCTGGCACCTGCTCCTACCGACTATCGTAAGACGGTGCTGTATAACGCGTTCGACGTTACGCAGATGCTTACCGAGAAGAACGCCATTGGCGTTACTCTTGGCAACGGCCGTTTCTACACGATGCAACAGAAAAAGAAGCCTTACAAGATTACTAACTTCGGCTATCCGAAGCTCCGTCTTAACCTTGTCATTGAGTTTACCGACGGAAAAAAGAAGGTTATTTCGTCGAATAACAAATGGAAACTGAATCCCGACGGGGCTATACGCTCTAACAACGAGTATGACGGCGAGATATATGACGCCCGCAAGGAACTGGGCGCATGGACATCTGCAGGCTACGACGACTCTAAATGGATGGCGGCAGAGCGCGTGGGCATACCTATGGGAACGCTGCGCGGAGCCATGAGTCCTAACATGAAGGTGGTGAAGACCATGAAGCCCGTGAGCGTCACTAAGCACGGCGAGGGCTACATCATAGACATGGGACAGAACATGGCGGGCTGGATAAAACTGCGCATCGGCGGAGTAAATGCCGGTGACAGCGTGAAGATTCAGTATGCCGAGAAGCTCAAAGAGGACGGTAGTCTGTTCACAAAGAACCTGCGCAACGCGTTTACAACCGACTATTATGTTGCTGCCGGCAACGAGAACGGCCGCTGGTGGGCGCCTACATTTGTATATCACGGTTTCCGTTATGCCGAGATTACCGGTCTTGACGATGTAAAAGCTGACGGCATTGTGGGCGAAGTGGTAAGCGACGAGATGGAAATGACAGGCACGTTTGAATGTGCCGACACCATACTCAACAAGGTTTATCATAACGCCATGTGGGGCATCCTGGGCAACTATAAGGGTATGCCCGTTGACTGCCCGCAGCGCGACGAGCGCCAGCCGTGGCTTGGCGACCGTGTACGCGGATGTTTCGGCGAGGCTTTCATATTTAATAATAATGCCCTGTATGCCAAATGGGCACGCGACATAACCGAGGCTCAGCGTGAAGACGGATGCATACCTGATGTGGCTCCGGCTTACTGGAACTATTATTCTGACAACATAACATGGCCTTCTGCCCTGCCCTTCTCGCTCGAGATGATGTACAACCAGTATGGCGACGCCGAACCTATGAGCCGTTATTACGGCAACGTGAAGCGCTGGCTTGAGCATATGAAGTATCAATACGGCAAGGACGGACTGATGCCGCGCGACAAATACGGCGACTGGTGCGTGCCGCCTGAGGACATAAAACTGATACACAGTCGTGACCCCAAGCGCGTAACTGACGGCACTCTCATAGCTACGGCATATTATTATAAGCTGAACAAGATGATGGAGAGGTTTGCCAAGATTCTTGAAAAGCCAGATGACGCATCTGAATTCGGCGCTGAAGCTGAACGTGTTAAGGAAGCCTTCAACAAGAAGTTCCTTACAATAAACCGCAACACTGCTGAGGTGCCGGGGCTCATGCTCTATCCCGACAGCACGTTCTACGGCAACAACACGGTTACCGCCAATCTTCTTCCGCTGGCGTTCGGCATGATTGACGATGACTATGTGCGCGGTGAGGTTGAGAAAAACATCATACACAACATCATCACCCTCAACAAAGGAGCCATATCTTGCGGCGTGATAGGCGTACAGTGGCTTATGCACGGACTAACCGACATGGGCCGTGGCGACATGGCATGGCTGCTGGCAACCAACAAGAAGTATCCGAGCTGGGGCAACATGGCTGAACATGGAGCCACAACGATATGGGAACTGTGGAACGGCGACACTGCCAATCCGTGGATGAACAGCGGCAACCACGTTATGCTGCTTGGCGACCTTGTGTCGTGGATTTATGAGGATGTGGCAGGCATTAACTCTGACGAGAACAAGCCGGGCTTCAAGCATATCGTGATGAAACCTGCGTTCAACGTTGACGAGATTGACGACATCAACGCGTCTTACAAGTCAATCTACGGCACCATCGTAAGCCGCTGGCACAAGAAGGCAGGCAAACTGACATGGCACGTCGAGATTCCGGCCAACACCACTGCCGAACTGCACATGCCCGACGGCAGCATCAAGAACATTGGTTCGGGCAAATACGACCTTACTGCCGATATGCCCATGACCGACAAGGCTGTAGTTTCAGACGAGTTTCTGTATAAGTCGGCATCATTCCCCGAGTGTCATTCTGCCACGATAGCAGAGACAAGCAAGGGCGACCTTGTGGCAACATATTTCGGCGGAACTAAGGAGCGCAACCCTGATGTGTGCATCTGGGTGAGCCGTAAGCCTAAAGGCTCTGACGAATGGCTGGCGCCTCAGCTCGTTGCCGACGGCGTGTTCAAGACAGGAAGTGAGGAAGCCAAACTTGCCGGTCTGTCAGGACTCGACAGCACTAACGCCCCGGCTGCCAAAGGACCTATACTCGACAAGAAGATAAGAAAAAATCCTGAGGGCTATCAGCGCAAGGCCTGCTGGAATCCGGTGATATATCAGATACCCGGAGGCGACCTTGTTATCTACTTCAAGATTGGCAACAAGGTGGCCGACTGGACAGGCTGGATGGTACGCTCTAAGGACGGCGGCAAGACATGGAGCAAGCGTGAGCCGCTGCAGGAGGGCTATCTCGGTCCGATAAAGAACAAGCCCATAATGAGCAAAGGACGCATCATTGCGCCTACAAGTATTGAGGAAGGCGGATGGCGCCTGTATTTTGAATACTCTGACGACATGGGCAAGACATGGAAACGCACCGACTTTGTTAAGGCCGACGATGGCGTAAAGGCCATTCAGCCGTCAATAATGGTGCTCAACGACGGCCGACTGGCTGCCGTGGCACGCACACGCAGCGAGCACATAGGCATAACCTACAGCTCTGACAACGGACTGACATGGAGCAAGCTGCAGCTTATTGACACTCCAAACAATAATAGTGGCCTTGATGCCGTTACACTTAAAGACGGCTCTCATGTGCTTATCTGCAACGACCGCCCGATACCCAAGGGCATAAAGAACGGCAAGGGAGCGCGCACTCCGCTGTCGGTGATGAAGTCTGACAACGGCACCGACTGGAAGCACTGGATAACGCTCGAGGAGTCGCCCATAAGCCAGTATTCTTATCCTTCGATAATCCAGACATCCGACGGTAAGATTCACTGCATCTACACATGGCGCCGCCAGCGCATCAAGCATGTGGTGATAGACCCTAAGGTGTCTGCCGAATAACTTTAAAGACATACCCGCAACCGCGAGCCATGGGAATGTACACGAGGCAGACGGCCGCAGTGATATTGCACCATGCCCGGTGCGGGTTTCTTTTTAAAGCATAATAATAATCAGTTTAGCATGAAAAAGATTTTCCTTTTATTAATGTTGTTCGTCTCGCTGACGGCCGGAGCCTACAGCGGCACTTCGGTTGCCGGACTCTTCCCTCTGCAGGGCAGCGGACGCGTTATCTACAACTTCAACCAGGGCTGGCGCTTCCATCTTGGCGACGCCCAGGGTGCCGCTGCTGCCGACTTTGACGACAGCCGTTGGCAGGTGGTGTGCGCCCCTCACAGCGTAAGACTCGAGCCTGCCGAGGCAAGCGGCTGCCGCAACTATCAGGGCATTGCCTGGTATCGCAAGCATTTCACCGTGCCTGCCGACATGAAGGGCAAGGACATCACGCTGCACTTTGAGGCCATTATGGGCAAGCAGGAGGTGTATGTCAACGGCAGAAAGGTGAAAGAGCATCTGGGCGGATATCTGCCCATAACCGTCAATCTGACCGAACAGGGCATAAAAGCCGGCGACAAGTGCATCGTGGCGGTGAAGGCCGACAACAGCGACGACAAGGCTTATCCGCCGGGAAAGAAGCAGACGGCTCTCGACTTCTGCTATCATGGCGGTATGTATCGCGACGTATGGCTCATAGGCAAGTCGCCCCTGGCAATAACCGACGCGCTCGAGGCCAACAAGGTGGCCGGCGGCGGCGTGTTTCTTCACTACGACAACATATCCGAAAAGAGCGCCGACGTGTTTGTCAATGTCGAAGTGGGCAACACATCTGCCTCAGCGGCTCAGCCTACGGTGGCCGTGGTGGTGAAAGACAAGAGCGGAAAGCGCATCAAGTCGGTTACAAAGAAGATTAAGGTTGGCGCCAAGTCGAGCGCTACGGCATATCTTGCCATGAAACTGAAAGACCCTGAGCTGTGGTCGCCCGAATCGCCCTATCTCTACAACGTCGAGATAAGCGTCATGCAGGGCGGCAAGAGTGTAGACGGCGGCATGGTGCGCATGGGCATCCGCAAGGCCGAATTCCGCGGCAAGGACGGCTTCTGGCTCAACGGCAAGCCTTATCATCAGCTTGTAGGCGGCAACCGTCATCAAGACTTTGCCTACGTAGGCAACGCCATGCCCAACAGTCAGCAGTGGCGCGACGCCAAGCGTCTGCGCAAGGCCGGCATGGTGATAGTGCGCTGTGCCCACTACCCCATGGACCCTGCCTTTATGGATGCCTGCGACGAGCTTGGTCTCTTTGTCATCGTGCCCACTCCGGGCTGGCAGTACTGGAACAAGGATCCGCACTTCGGCGAACTTGTTCATGAGAACACGCGCAACATAATACGCCGCGACCGCAACCACACCTGCGTGCTGATGTGGGAGCCTATACTCAACGAGACACGCTATCCCGAAGACTTCGCCCTGAAGGCGCTGCAGATAACCAAAGACGAGTTTCCTTATCCCGGCCGTCCTGCTGCCGTGGCCGATGTGCAGTCGGCTGGAGTGAGAGACAACTACGACGTGGTGTACGACTGGGCCGACAACATAGGCAAGGGCAACTGGCCCGAGGACAAGTGTGTCTTCACGCGCGAGTTTGGCGAGATGGTAGACGACTGGTATGCACACAACAACATCAACCGCGCTGCGCGCTCATGGGGCGAGCGTCCTATGCTCATGGCAGCCCTCTCGCTCTGCGACACCTACGGCGAGATGTACCACGGCCAGCGCCAGTTTATAGGCGGTTGCCAGTGGCATCCGTTCGACCATCAGCGCGGCTATCATCCTGACACTTACTACGGAGGCATATACGACGCCTTCCGTCAGAAGAAATACGCCTTCGAGATGTTCCGCTCGCAAGACCGCAACGCCGAGCCTATGGTGTTCATCGCCAACGAGATGACTCAGTTCTCCGACAACGACGTTACCGTGTTCTCCAACTGCGACAGCGTGCGCCTTACGATGTTCGAGGGCGACAAGGTGATGACTCTGCCTGTTGTTCACAATGACAACGACAAGCCCTGCGCCCCTGTGGTGTTTAAAGACTTCTGGAACTTCTGGGCAGCACGCGAATACAGCTACAAGCAGCGCAACTGGCAGCGCGTGTCGCTCCTGGCTGAAGGCATAAAGGACGGCAAGGTGGTTGCCGTACAGAAGAAGATGCCGTCGCGCCGCTCTACCAAGCTGCGTCTCTATGCCGACGACATGGGCCGCAAGCTCAACGCCGACGGCAGCGACTTCATTGTGGTTGTGGCCGAAGTTACCGACGACAACGGCAACGTGAAGCGTCTGGCCAAGGACAACATCTACTTCACCGTTGAGGGCGAAGGCCGCATAATAGGCGACGGCGAAAACATCATGGCAAACCCGCGCATCGTTGAATGGGGCTCGGCCCCCGTGCTGATACAGGCCACCGACAAGCCGGGCAAGATAACCATAAAGGCGCGCTCATACTACGACGGCGTGTATGCTCCGGCTGCAGCTGAACTGACAATAGAGAGCGTAGCCCCCACTCTGCCGGCATGCTACACAGACAAGCCCACGGCAACCGTAAGCAAGCCCGTGCGCACAACAGGCGAGACAAAGCAGACAATGACCGATGAGGAGCGTCAGCGCACTCTCGAAGAGGTGAACAAGCAACAGGCTGAGTTCGGCGTACAGTAAGATAAGAACCACAGGCATCCCGCACAGGGATACTTCTGTAAAGAAATTTATTTCAGGAATTATCCCGCCAACATCCCCAAGCGGACGTTGGCGGGATTTTTATTTTATAGTCTGCCGACACCCCGCCATGCACTCGTCTGCCCTATCGTCCGCGGCATAATTGTCCGTCAGCAGCCAACCGTTCACCAGTTCTGCTAATTCCTCAAAAAATATTTATATCTTATTTTACAAAGTTGCAAAGGGGGTGTGTAAAAAATAAAAAAGAGATAGAAGCAGTATTAAATAAAAAGAGCGTATTTATTTTAACATACAGCATACCCCCGTTGGAGTTCTACAAAATAAAGAATATCACGCGTTATTTACCTATTGAAAACTTATTTATTAGAGTGATTATCCGTATTGTCAAGAGAAAAACCATCACAAATAAAAATCCAAACTCATTATTGAGTTTGGATTGATTTTATTGTAGAAGTAGGAATTGAATCATTTGTAGAAATTTTAATTTCTAATTGTTGGGGAGCAGACTGTTTCTGAGTAATACCTAGATAATAAAAGAATATTCCTAAACCTGAAAATATAAAGGAAGCAATAACACTCCAAATTATATTTTGCCACCAAGGAGGCAGACACTTTTTTATTCTTCTCTCATAATCCGCAAGCATTTCTCGTTCATAACGTTCCAACTCTTCATTGGTTGTATTTGCAACAACATCAGACAAGATAGATTGAGCATCATTTCTATACTTGACGAGTTGACTTTCTGTAGTTGAAGCATCAAAGAATGTTTTACATTCATCATCAGTTGGTTCTCGTCCTTCCTTCTCTTTGATACGAGTAATAAATTCAATCTTATGCTTTTTGTAGATAGCATAAGCAATAAGTCCTACCAAATCATCTTCTGATTTGACAAGTTGCTCATAAATAAAATTATAAAACCGTCCCATTATTTAGAATATCTACGAAGTGCAGCCGCACCAGCTTTCTCAACGGCTTTGTGAGAAACATTAACTTTAAAACTACCGAATGAGGTTCTTACATTTGCCGTTATTCCATCTCGATTACTTCCTGTAACACAAGAGCGTCCACATCTTACGTTATAATTAGCTCTCTTTACGCTTTCTATGGAAATTGTTCTTGGCATATGAGTAATATTAAAAAGTCAGTAATATAAAAAATTAGCGTAATATTAGAAAATATTTTAATATAAAGAATTATGATATAATGATTTTCATGTTTCTAACCAAACTTAATTTAAGTGTGCAAATATAATATTTTTCAATAACATAAACAACTTTATTTCATTCTTTCAATCTATTTTTATAATTATTTATCATTAATGTCCACAAAAATATCAATGGCGGTCTTTGAAAATATTGAATTTCAATTTGTTATAAGCTATTTTGTCTTTTGCCATCATAAATGCCCGAAGGGCTGTACTTATCCTACAAATATGTGAAAGGTAAACGACAACACGCACAGAGTAATAGCATCAAGTATTACAAACATCCAAGGCGGTTATCGCTCTACTGAACATCAAGCCTTTTAGCTATCCATCCATTCCTCAAAAAACTCTATTGTTTCCGGTTGAAAACTCGGCCACTTTTGATGCAAAAGTGGCCCATTTACGGGTCGTAAACCTATCATTAACAGTTTGAAAGCAGCAAGACTGATTTTGCTTAATGAATAGCTCCATTGCAGACAATTTTAATGCGGACTATAAGAGAAACGACACAAAAATGTTTCAGATTTTCGAGGCATTTTCATCATGGCTGCATTTTGTGGATAAAAAACATTGGACGCACCTTGAAACTGTGCCGTTCCGAGGTGCGTCCAACATCAATATTATTATTTCTTCAATTATTCTTCTGAACCGATTTTTACATCAATACAGCAATGATATTTTTCAGTTCGCTGTCGATACCTTCAAGATACGACACCACATATTTATCTTCGCCAAATCCCTTGTATTGCTGCCACGGGTCTTCATCAATATAAGCATCCATGTTTTCGTATGCATTAGGGTGCTTGGCATAATATTCGTCTAATAAGGCTGAAGCCTCATCCATCATCACATAAGCCATTTCCCTTGTTATTTCGTCATGGCTACATTCGTCCATTTTCCATTTGAAGTAAGGCTCAAAAACGGATGAATGTGGTATCACTCCGTTCTTGTAATCCTTAATCATACGATTATAGAATATATCTTGCTTTTCAAATGTGTCGATTGCTCTTGTTTCCATAGTCTTGTCGTTTTTGCAAATATACGCATTTTTATCTTTACTTTGAAAAATATTACCAATTATTTTTGCTAAATATTTGATTTTCAGAGGGAAATAAAATATAGGACATTTTTTACGATTCAAACATATTAAATTAATACTTTTTACATGTCAATAAAATAAAAGCACGTATCATTTATATTTTAATTTAAACTGAGACAAAATCTCCTTTATATAAATATTATTAAAATAAGATTAATAATATAGCTTTTTTTATTATCTTTGTTCCAAAATTAATATGTGACATAGCAATCCATTAATAACATAGATGCCACTGTAGCAAAACAATACAAATCATTAGTTATTTGAGCTAATTGTAATTTATGAAATGGCAAAATAAATTAATACAGAATAAAGTGAGCTATTATTTAGATGATCATCGTGATTGCCAAAATCATACAAGTAAGTATAAAAAACTTATACAAATAGAATAAAAACAATTCATAAAAAATAACATTTAAAATATTATTGAATAATTCAAAACCATATCATAAAAAGTATGTTTAAATATATAGACAATAAAAATAGTACCTTCCTTCTAGGAGCTTATCGTAGTGAAAAATCTCAATTAGAATGGATATTAGGAGAGAAGCCTAAGAGATATGAAAAACTCTACAATATTCGTTTTAATAAAGATTTGTTCTCACAACGTAGAGGAGGATTTTCTATAAATAAATTGCCTGACTATATTCTTATTTACAACGTACAAAATCCTCAAAAAGGATATCATTTATTCACTTGTATAAATTCTTCTATTAAGAATCAAAATGATATGGAGACACTGTCATATCCAGACCCAAAAGGTGATTATATTGTATTTTCACTCGGAGATGAACTACTTTCAGAACCTATTAACATGAACAAGCTTATTCAGAAGCTATTTCCTTTAGAATGTAACAAGATTCCATTTTCACCACAAATTATAAAAGGCGCAGACATAGCAATGATGGTCGATAAATCCATTGAAAATCCACCACTAGCTAAACAGACGCAAGAAAAGGTTCTAAGATTTGTTGATCTTTTTGCAGGTATTGGTGGAATACGATACGGACTTGAACAAGCAGCAAAAGATAAAGGCCTTACACCTGTATGTGTATTAACATCTGAAATAAAGCCATATGCAATAGATGTTCTTCACGAAAATCATCCAACAGAAACAATAACAGGGGATATAACTAAAATTGATTCTAAGAATATTCCAAATTTTGATATTTTATGTGCAGGATTTCCTTGTCAAGCCTTCAGCTCTGCAGGAAAACGACAGGGTTTTGCAGATACTAGAGGTACATTATTCTTTGAAGTAGAACGAATATTGAGGGATAAACGCCCGAAAGGATTTATACTTGAAAATGTAGAAGGACTTGTAAATCATGATGGAGGTAAAACATTAAAAGTAATAACAGACAAACTCCATAGCTTAAATTATAATTTTGATTTTCGTGTTCTAAATTCAAAATACTTCGGTGTTCCTCAAGAAAGAAAAAGAATATACATTGTTGGTAGCATTTATAGCAAACCAAACTTGGATAATTTTCCAATAAAAGAATGTAAACTTAGTGATGTTCTTGAATCCGGTCTTCCTACATTGGATACTCCATTTATAAGAACATTGCTTAAACATTTCTCAATTGAGCAATTATACGGAAAGTCCATAAAAGATAAAAGAGGTGGTAATACAAATATTCACAGTTGGGATTTAGAAATAAAAGGCCCTGTAACCTTCGAACAGAAGAAACTACTTGATTCTATTTTAACCGAACGTAGAAAAAAGAAATGGGCGAAAATTATTGGAATAGATTGGATGGACGGAATGCCATTAACTTTAAATCAGATACGTACCTTCTTTGATATTCCTAACCTCGAAGAGTTACTAGAAGATTTGACAAAAAAAGGATATTTAAAATTTGAATACCCAAAGAAATTAATTAAAGAAAAAAATAAAAACGGTGTAATAACCAAACGTAGAGAGTATGATACGACTAAACCAAAAGGATATAATATTGTTGCAGGAAAACTAAGTTTTGAAATAAACAAGATATTATCTCCAAATGAGATAGCACCAACGCTTGTTGCAATGGATATGCAAAAATTATATGTTGTGGATAATGGTGGACTTAGACGTTTAAGTCTACGTGAAGGTCTACGTATTTGTGGATATCCTGATGATATAAAATTTGATGTAAGCGAAAAAGATGGTTTCGACTTATTGGGAAACACAGTTGTTGTCCCTGTAATAAAAGCCGTGGCAGAAAGATTACTTAATACAATTAACATTTAACATTATAACGCATTATGAAATTAACAGTCGAAGAAATATATAACAAATTAATCAATGATGACAAAATATTAACAAAAAAAGGACGTATAACGTTCTCTTTGGGAGATATTAACATTATTGTCAGGCAACGAGACGTTGTTGGTAATATTATGCAAGAATGGATTGAAGGATGGCTAAAGAAGAACGGAATAGAATATGCATTAAATGAAAACACACAAATGCCACCAGATTTTTATCTTAACCCAGAAAATAAAACAGAGGAATTAATGGAGATAAAAGCCTTTAATTATAAAGCAGGTCCAGGATTTGATATTGCAGACTTTCGTATGTATGAACAAGAAATCTCACAAAAACCATGGATGCTAAATGTTACATATCTAATTTTTGGTTATGAAATGTCAGACGAAGGTGTTGTAACAATTAAAAAGATATGGAAAAATAAAGTTTGGGAAATGTCTAGACCTATGAGATCTGGCACAAAGAAAACAATTTGGCCAATTAATCTTCAAATAAAGAAAGGGACTGTTCATAAAATTAGGCCAGCAAAATGGTATGGAAAGTCATCTAAATTTTCTATATTTAAATGTAAAGAAGATTTTTTGTCTGCAATGGAAGAAACTGTATATAAGAATAAAGATACTCGTGATGATGGTCCAGAATGGCTTTCAACAGTCATTGAAAATTACGAGAAACATTATGGTGTAAAACTATCTGTTCAAAGATGGAGTGATATTAAAGAAAAATATGTAAATGAATTGTAATAAAATAATATAAATGGCACAAAAAGATTTATTATTTTAATAAGTTACATTAGAAATCTAAATATAATAAAAAAATAATAGCTATGGCTGGTGAAAAAATAAAAATATCAATTGAATGTGAACATATAGCCCCTATTGAACATTTAAAAAGGGATATTCAAGCAGGGTCTCTAAAAATTGGTATATTTGCAAATAATGGAAGTGGTAAAACATTTCTCAGCCGGTTATTTAGAATGTTTGAATTACCCACAAAAAAATACAGTTTAAATGAAAATGGCTGTAGTCCAACGGATTATTTAATCAAATTTGGTAACAGTACTGGAAATTTTACTTTTAAAATTACAGATAAAAAAGGAAGTGAAATTGAAAACTTATCATTAAATATTCAAAATAAAAAGATTCCAACAATTCCTAATCCTTATTTTTTATACCACGTATTCAACCAAGATTATGTAGACGAAAATATTAGAGAATTAAGTTACGAAAAAGACTCCGATATTCAAGGATACATATTGGGAAAAACGAATATCAATTTAAAAGCTGACGAAGAAAGATTAGAAAAAATTAAAACAGATGGAATAAATTTAAAAGCTCAAATAGAAAAATCCATACAATCATATAAAACAAAAAATATAGATTCTATTAGAGACATCAAAAGATTAAATGAATATAAGAAAAATCTAGCCCCAGATTACATTATCAAGCCTACAATTGAAGAACATGAAAGCTTAAAGACCGTAGAGGAATTACTTATCGATTATAATAAAGTAAAATCCATTCCAGAGAACCTACCAGACATACAACTATTAAACGAAGAACCTATTAATCTTGAATTAATTGAGCAAATAATTCAAGAGTTAAACATATCATACAATATAAGTTCATTTTCTGATGAATTCAAAACCAAAATTAAAGGGAATCAAGTCTTTATAGAAGAAGGAATAAAATTAATAAACAACAATCAATGTCCATTTTGCGGACAAGTATTATCCGTTGATGCAGTTTCATTAATAGATAGTTATATAAAATTTTTTAATGATTCTGAATCTCAAACCATAAAAATGTTTCAAAAGTATGCTAAACAACTACAAGACTATATTTCTATATTAACGAATATAGAAAAATCCATAATCCAAAGAAATCATCAATACAACGAATATAAGATCAAATATATTCCAGCTCTTGAAAAAGAAAACTTAGAACTAGCAACTGTTATACAACCTTTCATCAAATACATTCAAGAATTATTAGATGCTATAAATAAAAAAATAGAATCAATTAAAATTCCAATTAAAATAGAGAAAGACATTCTACATAATATAAAAAAATGTTATACATCATTAAATACCTTAATTAAAAGCAATAATCAAAAAATACAAATTATCAATCAAAAGAAAAACAAAGCTGGAGAAGAAAACAAATGTATTAGAAAATCTATTTGTAAATCTGCTTATGTACATCTTTATGAAATAAACAAAAAAGATATAACAAAACTTTATGAACTAAGAGAAGAATATAAGAAACTATATTCAGATATATTAAAACGAAAAGAAACCGAAAAAATCAGCAAAAAGAAAAAAGTATACGAAACAATAAAAAGTGTTCTTGATTATTTCTTCTCAGGTAAATATACACTGAATGAAGATGATTTTCATTTAATTTTTAACAATAGATCTCTTGATAAAGGGCAAGTCAAACATGTCCTTAGTGAAGGAGAAAAAAATATAATTGCATTTGCATATTATCTAGGAGATACACATTTAAAAGTTGAAAAAGAAGATGATTATAATAGATTATTTTTCATAATAGACGATCCTATCTCCAGTATGGACTTTACATATGTTTATACGCTTTGCGGAGTAATACGTGACATAAAGCAAATTCTAAAAAAAATAGATAGAGAAAAGATTATCATTTTTACACATAATAATGATTTTATGAGAATATTATGCGCAAATAATATTGTTGACAAAAAACTATTATTACAAAATGGTGAACTAATTGATTTTAATGAAAATTTTACAGTACCATACATTAGCCATTTGATTGACATATATAGAATAGCTCGCAAAGGTGAAAAAGCAAAACATACAACGGCAAACTCCATAAGACATATTATAGAAACATTAACAAAATTCCAAAATATTGAAGTATCAGACAATAGTATTGCTGAGTATATAAGAAAAAATATTCCAAATGACAAAAAATCATATACATTTATAAATGATTTATCGCATGGAGGATGGAGAAGTGAACAAACACCAATAACAGATAACGATTACAAAGAAGTTTGTGAAACAGTTATAGAACATATTGAAAAGCTTTTTCCAAATCAAATAAAATATTGTGAAAATATCATTGGGAACTATAAATAACCATTATATGTTATTTTCTTAAGGGTTTTAAACAGCTATACTCCAATTATCACATTGCATAAAATATGCCTAAAATATTCTCTTTACCCAAACAAATATTCCCAAAAGTTTAAGATATTTATGACCTTTGTACCAATAAACAAAATAACTTTATGCTTCGAAGTGAATTTGCAAAATTATTAGACTCAATAATAATTCCTGAAGGAATTAATCAAGAATGCATGGAATCACAAATGCGCCCTATAAGTGATGCATTAATGTCAATGTTGCCACAAAAGCTGTATCGATATAGGAGTTGTTCAGATTTAAACATAGATGCTTTTGACAAAGATTTAATTTATGCTGTTACTGCTGATAAATTTAATGACCCATATGATACTCTTGTTTATTATAATTTAGATAGTATTCTTGAGCAAACAAAAGTCTATTGTTCTGAAGAATTCTACAATATATTCAAACATACACTTGAAAACAAAGATTTTAAATTTCCTAAAGACATAGTTCAGATTTTCGGAAAAAATAATTTGGAAAATTTAAGAAAAAGAGTAATATCAAATAATGACATTGATTCTTTAAAGTTAATTATTTTTCGTAATGCCATGAAAGATAAATTAATTGAAACAATGTCAACAATTGGGAATACGTTAAAGTTTGTATCAACTATAGCATGTTTAAGCGAAAGTATCAATTCTGTAATAATGTGGAGTCATTATGCCCAAAATCATGAAGGTTTTGCATTAGAATATGATTTAAAATTTTTATTAAAGCAAAATAATATGAATTGTTGTATTTTGCCTATCATATATAATGACAATCGCTTTAATGCAAATAACTTTTTAATATGGGTTTTGGCAAAAGAATTAGGAATAGATGCGAAAAATCCAGATTTGCTATCACATTTTAAAATGGCAATTCACAAATCGACACAATGGGAATATGAAAAAGAATGGCGCATTATTAATTCAGATATACAACATAATAATACTTCTCATGTAACTAGTCTAAAGTTTATTCCAAAAGCCATCTATTATGGGGAAAGGATTTCAAATGCTAACAAAAAAATTTTACATAATATAGCCAAAGAAAAAGGAATTAAAGAATATGATATGTATATTGATTTTGGTTCTTTAAAATATGAAATGTTATATAAGTCATCACTACTGTCCAATAAAAGTTGGCTAATCGGTCTTTGAAGTTATTGAAATACAGTCTTTTAAGCAGTGTTTTAGAATGAGACGGATTTGAATTCGTAGCTTAGAGGTCAAATGGAAGGCCGCTCATGAACAAAGATAAATACATATTCGCTTAACTTATGAAGTTTTGCATATTCAAAGCATCTCTCTAACGGACAAGACTAACTTACGTGACCTGTTCGACAAGACTAATTTCAATGATTTCAAAGAACTCGATTGTCCCCTTTTTGAAGGACTATTTGATTAATTTTTTAACTCGTCTATTTTTATTGGACACTAATGATAAGTCATCTCAAATTTAAAGTTTAACATTCATTTACTCCCCAACAATTTCCCAAATATTTCTTACCTTTGTATGCAAAGACAATATTTGCGGAAAGATGTATAGCGTTCACGACACGTTTTTTGACGAGGTAAGGCACGAAAGATATGAAACCGTGATGCCATGTAATGATGTTACGGTGTTTAGCACTAAAGCCGGCATGGGCACAGAATATAAGGTTGCGCCCATGCTCAGCGACTCGTTCAGCATAATACTGGTGAAGAGCGGAACGGTGAAGCTCTCGGTAAACTACAGCACGGAGACACTTTGAGAATAAAGTTATTGAAGAAATTACACTAGATAGTAAACCTAGAGTTCGTAAAAGAGTTCATAAAAAGGCTATCAAAGTTCGCAAAAGAATTCGTAAAAGCTAGTCGCCAAATTTATAAGCTAAATCCTCAAATCAGTATTGTACAAATGACGGAAGGTCTATGCGTATCCGCACGTCAAGTTCAGAAATACAAACCTCATAACTCCCGTGATGATGTTACGGTATTCAAAACGACATTGGGGCATAAAAAAGAGCGACCGAAGCCGCCCTCTATATTTTCTATTCTATTAAGATTATCGTCTCTTGATTCCAAAACGTTTCTTTTCCTTGGTAGAGAGAATATCCGTGGTTTCAAGGATGTTAAAAACGCCATTCATATCTTGCTCGTTCAGAAGACCATAATACTCTCCAGAATACAATTTGCTCACAGGTATAGAGAATAACTCACCGCAATCAGCATAACTATCATATCTAAGAAACTCTGGATAATCAACAGCTTTGAGTAAATATTGGGCTGACAAATATTCCTGTGACCAGGTGGCCTGTAAATTCATGTTGGTATTTACCAACACAGAGCCGTAACATATATTATTCTTTCTGTCAACACCAATGATTATCAGTCGTTTGGGCTTTGATGTCCTATTCTTAAGCACCAATCCGTCATCAGTAGAAAGTATTGTCAAGATTAATGCGCCAGGTACAATCTTCTCGTCAGTCACCGCACGCTCGTTGCGAAGATAAGTGTCTTGTAGTTCCCTTAAATCCATAAGACACCACTAACACAGTTCAAGCGCACGCTTGTTGGTCTGACGCTCTCTGATAACATTCAACATTCCGACAGTAGCACCACCGGCTTTCGCCATGTCCCACATAGTGATTTTGGTATCCTCGCCTGTCTTCTCCGACTGCGCCTTTGCCTTGCTCCAAGCCTTGTCGTGGGACATGTCGCTCAAATCAAATGCTTTAACATCCTTACATCTTGCTATCCACTTGTCAAGTATCTTTATGTTGGATCCGGACAACTCATCCAAGTCGCACGACTGGCGTGCTGTCACTATCTGATGGCCATCCACAATATTTACATTAAGTGCATCTGTAAACGACTTCATTTCATCAGACTCAACAGCCACTTTGCCTTCCAAAGCCCGCAGAGCCTTGTATGTAAAGGCCGGCACAGGACCATGCTTTCTAGCAAGAAACGAATCCTCCATAATCGGAGAACCATATACAACCAAGTGTTCCTGTTGTGCAAAATACATCACCTTGAAGAGATGGATATAATCAACCCCATTCTTCATATGCTCCAGCACATACAGCACGGTCGCCTTTATCTTGTCTATCTGTTCAATCGTCTTCATTTCTTTTGTTGTTAAACACGACTTGCGAACACTCGCAGTCGTTCCGACTGCAAAGTTAGTGTTTTTCAGGAATTTTTCCGAGTAATGGTGTTGACAAAGCATCATTTTTATGAAAGTTTATGTATTAAGGCTATAAATACCTGCTGCCCAGAATGGCAGCCATACGCCAATGGATGAACACCGAGAAGACCAACGACCCGAAAGGCTCCGTTATTCCGAACAAAGCGGAAGAGGACGACAAAGATGAAGAAGATGACGCTGACTGTCTGGAAGATAAAAAAGAAAAGGAGAACTGACGGAAGACAGACACCCCAAAACTTTACCTTTCGCCAGCTCCTCGGAATGAAGAGCAAATAGAAGGCTAAAACACTAAGACGGCATAAAAGTTGTAAAATTTTGAACAGTTAAGTATGTTTTATATATATTACTGTTCAAAATTTTACTATATTTGCAAAAACAAACAATGTTCTCAATATCCATGCTAATCTAAATAAGCATGGTTACCAGACATCTTGTTTGAGTAAACTTTATCCGTACATCATGAATAATGTTTTAGCAAAACTCGGCAACATACCGGTAACGTCCTCAATAATTGAATCACTATATCCACAATTAAAAGGAGGAAGCCAAAAAATAAGACAACTTGAGAAAAGCGGAGATATTATCCGCCTTAAGAGAGGACTGTACATATGTAATCCTGAGATATCAGACAGGCCTCTGTCAACCGAACTGATTGCCAATCATCTTTACACCCCATCATACGTGTCAATGGCTTCAGCATTGCGTTACTATGGCCTCATACCTGAAATGGTTTACACTATGCAGTCAATGACGCTAAAACATTCACGTAGCTTTGACACTGCATTTGGACGGTTTGAATATACATACACCCCAAGAAAATCATTTTCAATAGGACTGTCGAGCATTGAAAAGGACGGATATGCGTTCGTGATGGCTACACCGGAAAAAGCACTATGTGACCTGATTGCCAACTCACCAAGCGTAAATCTAAGATCCATAAAAGATGCTGAAACGTATCTTGAAGAAGACATACGCATGGAGATGGACGACTTCTTAATGATGAACGTAAACATCTTTGAAGAATATGCCAAGACTGGCAAAAAGTCGGAATCAATAAGAACCTTAATAAAACTGCTAAACAATGACAAATGACATTTACGACAGTATGCTTTCGGCATACGACCTTTCTACCGAACAGAAGAAACGCAATGCCATATTTGAGGTTAACCAGCAAATAATACTTGCCGGTCTTTATAACGGAGGTTTCTTCAACGTGGCTGCGTTCTATGGCGGTACATGTCTTCGTATTTTCCATGGTCTTCAACGCTTTAGCGAAGACATGGCCTTCTCTCTTTTGGCACCTGACGACGAATTTGATTTCAAGAAATATTTTCAGCCCATCATCGATGAATTTGCCGTTGTGGGAAGAAACGTGGAAATAAAGAAAAAAGACAAAAAGAGTTTCGGAAAGGTTGAATCGGCATTTCTAAAAGACAACACTGATGTTTACGACATATCTTTCCGTACAGACAAATCGATAAAAATAAAAATTGAGGTTGACACACAGCCACCGCTGAAATTTGAAACTGAGCAAAAGTTGCTGTTGCAGCCACATTCATTTATGACACGCTGCTTTGTTTTGCCCGACCTGTTTGCAGGCAAAATGCATGCACTGGTGTACCGTGCCTGGAAAAATCGAGTAAAGGGACGCGACTGGTATGATTTTGAATGGTATGTACGCCATAATGTACCACTTGACTTCAAGCATCTGGCAGAACGCGTAAAGCAGTTTAATAATGAGGAAATTGACATGGATACATTTATCGCGTTGCTGAAAGAAAAATTATCAACTGCCAATATAAATCAGGTTAAAAATGACGTCCTGCCTTTTGTCAGGAATCCGAAAGAACTGGATATCTGGTCAAATGATTACTTTGTACAACTGGCAGATATGATAAAGATTATAAATGTGTAAGAAATAACAAAAACTCGATGATATGAAAGAAATAAGATGTCCTAAATGTCAGAGCGTGTTTCAGGTAGACGAGGCCGACTATGCTTCTATCGTCAGTCAGGTAAAGAACGCCGAGTTTAACGACGAACTCAACCGCAGACTTGAAGAAGTGAGGAAACAATATGCGGCAGAACTGAAGGCCGACGTGATGAAGTCGGAACAGACGTTCGGACAGCAACTGTCGGCAAAGGACCTTGAAATAGGAGAAAAGAATACTGAGATAGAACGGCTGAAGGCGCAGATAGACAGCATGGCGCAGGCAAAGGTGCTTGAACTGGCTGAAGAGATGAGTAAGAAGGACCAGGAGATATCGGAACTGAAAGCTAAGATTGAGAGCACGGCGCAAGCTAAGGCACTCGAACTGGCCGGAGAGATGAACAAAAAGGATCAGGAGATATCCGAACTGAAAGCCAAGATTGAGAGCACAGCACAAGCCAAGGCGCTCGAACTGGCCGGGGAGATGAACAAAAAGGACCAGGAGATATCTGAGTTGAAGGCAAAGATTGAGAGCACGGCACAGGCCAAGGCACTCGAACTGGCCGGAGAAATGAACAAAAAGAATCAGGAGATATCCGAACTGAAGGCTAAGATTGAGAGCATGGTACAGACTAATGCGCTCGAGCTGGCCGGTGAGTTGGCAAAGAAGGACAAGGAGATCTCGGAACTGAAATCCACCATTTCGCAGAGTAAGGATGCCTGTCAGATAGCCGTGCTTGAGGAACAGCGAAAGGCGCAGGACGCCCTGAAGGAGAAAGAAAACAAGATTGTTGAGCTTACGGGCATGGTGAACCAGCAGAAGAATGAGGCCGCACTGCGTGAGAACAACATAAAGGAAACTTACGAGATACAGCTGAAAAAGAAGCAGGAAGAGGTTGACTACTATAAAGACCTGAAGACAAGGATGTCGACAAAGATGGTCGGCGAGACGCTCGAAATACACTGCAGCACGGAGTTCAACCGCATGCGCCCGCTATTCCCTAACGCCTACTTTGAGAAAGACAACGACGTATCGGGCGGCAGCAAGGGCGACTTCATATTCCGAGACTATGAAGACGGCTTTGAATATATCTCCATTATGTTCGAGATGAAGAACGAAATGGACCAGACCGCTACAAAGCATAAGAACGAGGACTTCTTGAAGAAACTCGACGACGACCGCAAAGCCAAGAAATGCGAGTTTGCCGTACTTGTGTCGCTGCTCGAACCTGAAAGTGAGCTGTACAACACGGGCATCGTTGACATGTCGCACCGCTATCCTAAGATGTATGTCATCCGTCCTCAGTTCTTCATTCCGCTGATAACGCTACTTGTGCAGACGTCAAAGAAGAGCATAGAGTATCAGCGCCAACTGGCCATTGCGCGCAGCCAGTCGGTAGACGTAACCAACTTTGAGAGCCGCCTCAACGACTTCAAGGAGAAGTTTGCCAACAACTACCGCCTTGCGAGCGAGAAGTTCAAGACGGCTATCGACGAGATAGACAAGTCGATAACTCACCTGCAAAAGATAAAAGAGGCCCTCGTAGGCTCCGAGCGCAACCTCCGCCTTGCCAACGACAAGGCAGACGGCCTAACGATAAAGAAGCTTACATACAACAACCCGACTATGAAAGAGAAATTTAAGGAAGCACGGGCTGTTGAGGAGGATGAGGACGAATAATACTCCTGAGTGACACACATCAGGCAAAAAAACAATAAGCCCCGAAACATCATTATTTACGCACACAAGAATGTAAAACCAATGACGCTTCGGGGCTTATCGTTTCTATCTTACCATAGCAATACAGCCACAACTTTTATAAGGGTATGACGGGAGATACAGTGAACGTGCTTCTAGCTGCAGTGGCCTATAACTTCAAAAGAGCCATGAAAGCTATTTGGTGCATGCTTCAAAAAATATGCGAGATACTGTGTCAGAACAATATCTCGCAAAAATGTTTTTTTAAAGGGACGACTAGTTATTGAAACCATCCCGCTTTCCGCTTAATAAAGAGAATCTTATACCACCAATAATATAGGCGCATTAATCCCAAATACTGCTTGCGTTGTTTTTTTCAAAACCGGGAAAAGGATTATCATCTGAACCAACACCTGCATAATCATCATCAAAATCAGGGTTGCTAGACGGATTTGATCCGGCTAATATACTTATACTACCTTTAATGTCTACAACCTCAATTGTAGGTTTAATATATTTCAATTTATTCATATTTAATTACATTTTATTATTTAACCAATACTTTAATTCCTCCTACGATATAAACACCTGCCGGCATGCTTATCTTTGTTGTACCTTGACTGACATTATATGAGTATGAACGTCCGTCAACTGTAGATATGTTTATCTTGCGCGGGGCGTCTGATTCGACAACAATTAATCCTTTGTCAGAATTTACCTTATAACCATCATTTTTACCATCAGCGACGCCGGCAATTACGGTAGTCTCATCCTTCATCACGTCACCTTTTAAAGAAAAAGACTTAAACATGGTTGAAACAATGTCTTTTGGTTCAAAGTATGCTTCAAACTGACGAAGTGTTACAAGATTGGCATCTTCTGTACTTGCTGTGTCCCACTTATAAAATGAACTTCCGTCACGATTCATGACATAATATATAGATGGAAGTTCTAAAGCATAGGGATATGGCGTCATGTCAACATTCAATCCTCCATTATTATAATTAGGAGTAGCAAAATCTCCTTTATCCACCAATTTTTCGCCATTAACCAATGTAGGTCCAACAAAAGTCAGAGGAATACCAATAAGACTGTTCTTACCTTCATCCGGTACGGAAATTATGTAACTATGACCAGCCTCAATTGATTCCACATTTGAAGAGAATGTAAGCTGTTGAGCATTGTCAGTCATCTCACCCAACCAGAAATCACCAGTTTTTGTTGATGTAGCCCATGACATCTGGCGTCCGTTTGCATTCTCAATACGAAGTACATTAAACGGTAGAGCCAACGTTTCCCAACCATATCCAGAAGTTCCTGCAGAATTTTTTATCACCCTATCAAAAGTTCTAGTATATGTAACCTTAATATTCTCAAATGTCATATTCTCCAGATTGCTAACAGTAATGCCATGCTGGAAGTTTAACACACCACCTGCAGTTGAGTACGCACGAGGTCCGTCGTTTCCATCATAACTATCATTTGCCAGTTTCAAAGTACCATTACCTTGTATCGATACAGTATGACCATTATCAATGAGGAAAGACTCGAACTTAGAATAGTATAGACCGGCCATCTCATTATTGTTCTTAAGCACAATATCCATATCAACAGTACCAGTCTGTATTGAACCGATACGTGCATTATCAAGAGTTATTATAGCCTTTGCCTTAGGCAAATTGGTTGCATAGCCACTGCGCAGTCCGAAATAGAAATTGTGAAGGTCAAGTTTATCATCACCATCACTATTTGTCCAACCTCCTATCAACGTTACTTCCATTCCATCATAGATATACGGATAAAAATAGTTCTGTCCTTTTTTTGCCCTTTCTTCAACAGCTTCTGTAACATTGAGGTATATATCCATTTTAACATTAACATCATTAATGCCTCTTGTTTTCAGTTCATTAAGTTTTTGAGTCAGATTGAATGTATAATCTGCATCATTTGCTGTCCCATATACATACTCTTCTTTATTTTGTCCGTTTTCTGCATATGATACCAAGGCACGCAATTTCCACATCGTAGATGATACTGGAGAAGAAATGGTTGGTAATACTTCGTATGTATCACTAGACCAGATTGCCGATCCAGGCTTTTTTCCTCCTTCACGGAATGTAACAAAACTAGTACGCATCAGCTGCACCTTCATTTGGCCTTCAGCCTCTTTCCCCATCTCTTTACACGTCCCTTGTGAACTTCCGTCATGCCAACGATTGTACCATTCGTTGATTGAATAAATTGTACCAGGCAACTTATTGGCATTATCTGAGCCAACATAGAGATCTTTAACTCCATAAGGCACATGTAAAGTAGAATTATCACTTATATTCTTAAATACGCACCAATTAATATAATATGGTACCGGATTATAGACATAAACATCGTGCAAACTTCTACAACTGAAAAATGCATTGTAGTTTATATTACTAACATTTTTCGGAATATGTACTTCTTCCAACTTTGAACAATACATAAAAGCATTAGCACCTATAATAGTACAACTGTTTGGCAGATATACTGTTTTTAGTGCAAGTGTATATCCATCGCTATTATAAATTTCTTTATAGAAAGCCGCTTCTGGAACCGCATTTGCAGGGTGACTTCCGCTCGCCACAATATTGACTTCAGATAAATTAAGTGTTTCAAGCATGGGCATGTTGTCTCGAATATAATAGAAATCATCCGCATTCATGTCTCCTATTACAGTAAGCTCTCCGATATTACATGGATTAACATTTTTGTTATTTATAACATCAGACAAATACCCTGCCTTTCCTGTTAAATCTACGTTTACATTTTCAAGCTTTGTTTTGTCTATAATCTGCGCTTGAATGGTCATTGCTTCAGTAGGAGTAATATAGAATGCTCCATCAAAAAGATTAGCGAAATTCTTGCTGGCAAAATAGTCTTTCATAAGATACTTCTTACCATTAACAGTAAGTATTACTTCATTGTCTGAAACTGCTGACGATGTACGTTTAGCAAAGAACAGGAATGGGGTGCCATATGCGAGTTCAAGTTCCTGTCCATTGATACTCTCATATGTGAGGCTTGTACTCGTAATGACACGCTGCAGCAAATCAACGCCACCTGTTTGAGCAACTTCAAACTTAACTTTTACGACACCTGCACTAACTGCCGGTATAGATGTAATAAGATCACTGCTCTCACCTGCAAGTGCTTCGACGAGCCTGATGTTTAAGGCACGTTCACCTGTATTTAAATTATCTGCTGTTGCCAAACGTAAAGAATAATTACTCAAGTCGATATCTGACGATGCAGTAAACTTTACTCCCGAAATAAGCAATGAATTTAATATTCTGCGATATGAAAATCCATCAGCACTGTTATACTGCTTTGCTATTTCTAATGTGTTATCTGGCTGTGTAATTATAATCTTCCCACTATCGTCTGTACGTACTAATACTGGAAAAATGTAACCAGAAAACGGCTTACCATCCAAATCCCAATTCTGTAGAGCTGAAGCCGTTACATCAAAAGGCTGTCCTGAAACAATATTATTTACAGACATTGACAAACCACGAGAGCCTTCATTAGACACTAGTTTGAGTGATGATACATCTGCACGAGCTTGCTCTTCCGTACGAATGCCACATACCATTTCAGGAGTATCACCATAAGTTTTATTTCCTATTGTTACACTGAAAATGTCATCAACCCATTGAGAATTGCCCGCTATATCAGCGCCTTGTCCACCATTAATATGAAACTTATAACCATATGTGGTATTTACGTCCCTTTTAATACCGTCAATTACAAATGCATGCCTTATAGTTCCTACGCTAAAATCAGATTCTGATTCTGAAGTATAGGTAGCAGCAGGCTCAGTCCCGGCACTATATATTACAGGCATTCCATTATTTATGTTACGTACTATCAGAGCCACCCATTCTTCATCTGTCATCCCACTACTGGCTTTAAGGTAATACTTAACACTGTTTCTGTCAAACTCAAAAGAATTAACCAATTGAACAGCAACTTCAGATAATGCTGCTGAACTTTCATTCTCCCCATATTGTGTATTTATGCTTTGTGCCGCATCATACATAAGTTGGGCAAGGCCATTGTCACCCGTAACTGTATTATAATCATATTTTGTTGGTGACTTATGGTAATCCATTATAATGGTCATAGCCGTTGCCATGCATCCCATCGGATAATCATTTTTGGTTATAGACTTGTAAACATAATTGTAGTCACCCTTCTGCTGGATGGCTGTATTAGTCGGAAAATACAGCTGTTGAGCTGAAACAGCCCACACCGATGCAAGAAGAATAGCGATTGAAGCTAAAAATCTTTTCATTAAAATCAAAAATTAAAAAATAAACAATCTTTTTATACTAAAAAATATTATCCTTAAACGCACATTTATTAATGTGTTGCTCAAATTTTATTGCAAATATATAACATTACGATTTAAATATAGGCTTAGATTACATTTTGTTAACTTAAAAAGACAAAATATAATGATTAAACTTAATTCCACATTTAACTCTGTCAATATTTCAATGTATTAACTAACATAGTGATTTAGTGAAGAATGGTTACCGAATGCATGACTTTATCAGTCTTACTATTGGCGGCAGGAAGATGGCGTACTAAATAAGTTGTCAATCTCCTACAATAAAAAGTATGTCCAGTACACTGCTATTGACTAAAATTAGTGGCCCAGTAACGAATAAAAAACGGGCCACTTTCGGTTAAAAAGTGGCCCACTTACGATGAGTAAACGATAGGTTAATGATTTAAAACCTAAACACTATTATTTGCTTACATATTTGTTTACAAAAACATTTTTCCCGCTTATCTTTTAACCATAAACATATGTTTTCCTTTCAATTTTCAGCACTTAAAATCTTATATGCCAAAGACGGTGCAGAAATTATACGCCTAAAGCAGCAAAACAGACATATAACATCTTACATTTTTATCAAAGCTACGACAATCAACCTTCCCTACCCTCTCTGTTTCTGTTTGAACAACTGAAGAGGTTTGCCGTAGTTGAGCATGCGCCAAATCCACTCTAAGGGGCCGAAAAGGCAGTAATGAAGCCACAGAAGGCTTAGCAACATCTGAAGGACAAATACGGCAAGGGCTATAATCTCTGTAAGCGAAAGGCCCACGCCGGCACCAAGGCCGAAGCCTATGCCGTAGAAAAGGAACATGCCTGCTATAGACTGACAGATGTAATTGGTCAAAGCCATGCGGCCGGGAGCGGCAAGGGCGCGCCATACCGACGAACGGCTGCTGAGGAGATAAAGCAGGCAGAGGGACGACATATAGGCGAAACCTAGCGGATAGACGCTGACGGCGTAAAGCAATGAGTGGGCAGCGTTGCCAAAAGGATGACCGCCAACGGCGCTCCATGCATAGACAACAGACAAAGGAAGACCGACACTGAAGCCTATAACCGACACGCGGCGCAACAAGTGCCGGTGAGCTGAGGGGTCGGCATACATCTTCTGACGCCCAATGTAATAGCCTATAAGAAACAGGCCAAGGACCTTAAAGTAGCGGTTGCCGTCGACAAACTCCTGCACTCTTACCAACGCTCCCTGAATAAGGAACTGAAACACCTGAGCGTAACTGTCGGCATCGCGCAGCCAATAGGCGAAGTTTTCTTCTGTTATGCCGTACTTGCGGCAGTAATGCCATTGAGCCTCAACGGCAGGAGCCGAGAGACTTATACCGAAGATCTGTGTCAGTGTGTCGACAACAACGGGCAACACAAGGAAGAAGGCAGCCCACGAAAGCATCTTTCGGTTGCTAACGTTTCTGAACAACGGCAGCACCATGCCCATAAGGGCATAAAGCATAAGTATGTCGCCGCTCCAGATGAACATAAGATGCAGGAATCCTATGACGAGCAACACGGTCATGCGCCTATAGAACAGTCTGAATGCTCCGTCGCCTTTCTGTTCGGCATGACTTATTATTATCGAGAAGCCCATACCGAAGAGCAGCGAGAACAGTGTGTAAAACTTGCCGTCGATGAACACATACTGCAAGAAACGCACTATCCTGTCTACAATGGCTGAAGGCATTGACGCAGCAACATCGGCCGGCTGAAACGTATATAGCGAAAACTCGGGATAGTTGGCAAGGCAAATGCCAAGTAAGGCGAAGCCTCTAAGTGCATCGAGAATGACGTAGCGTTCAGACGGCTTTACTGGGGAAAAGGTTGTTTGGGACATGGGTATTTTTTAGGAGTTAAGGAGTTATGAAGTTAAGGAGAAGTTCCTTGAGCATAGCGAAAAAAGACAATAGCTTTAGTGATTCTCATCGGGAGTTAAAGGAGTTAGAGGAGTTATCGCCAACAAGTTGGCTAGGAGTTAGAGCCATATGCTTTGTGAATCATTATCCAAAGATAGACACAAGACATTTGGATTTTTCACTCTTCGTTCTTCACTCTTCACTTTCGTTAGATTGGCATTTGAATTTTCGTTTTTCACTGTTCACTTTAGTCAGACTCATAGTGGCGCAATGTAGGGACGTACCCCAGGTACGTCCACATCATATTCATCATTTCATTCATCATAAGCTATTGTAACACAGGATGTTATCCGTTGGACGCACCTGGGGTACGTCCCTACAATGCTTATCTAGAAACGCTGTTTAATTTTTAATTACGCATCGCGCTCTGCGCCTGCTCTTCACTTTTGTCAAACGGCATTTAGATTCTTCGTTTTTTAATGTTCACTTTCACAAGTCAAATCATAATTAGCTAACGCTGAACTTTGTTTCTCCATTCTCAACTCTCCATTCTCAATTTACTTCCTGTTAACCATCATCACGCTTATCAGTATCACGGCAAGGCCGGAGAGCTGTATCAGCGTTACGTTCTCATGACCGAGACCGGCACCGATTACTACGGCTACTACGGGATTTACATAGGCATGAGTGGCAACTTCGGTGGCGGGACGAACACGCAACAGCCAGATGTATGCCGTGTATGCCATCATTGAGCCGAAGACTATGAGATAAGATAATGACAGCCATGAAACGGAGGACACTGCGGAGAGCTGCAAACGGCTGAAATCGCCCGATAATCCTGCACATAAGGCAAACACAATACCTGCGCCGAGCATCTGCCAAGCCGACGACGCCAGTCCGCCTTCATCGCCATTGTCGCGGATGTAATATTTCGAATACAGCGTGCCGCATGCCCACGATATGCATCCGCCAATAAGCAGAAGCACGCCATACTCATAATGACTGCCGCCGGGCCGTTGCATGTTGAGCTGTTCGAGATAGAGCATTGCCACACCAATAAAGCCAAGGACTATGCCTGCCACGGTTGACACACTTCTGAAGTTGCGACGCCATTGAGGAACATCGAGCAACATAATCCACACTGCCGTGGACGAAGCCATTATCGCGACAAGACTGCTGCTGACATAGCGCTGGGCAAACATGATGACGCCCTGGTCGACAAACAAAAGAATGATGCCGCACACAGCCGACTTCAGGATAAGTCCGCGGCGAAACAGCAACTCGCCACGCATCTTGCAGGCAACGAGCAATATTGTTCCTGCCACGACAAAGCGCAACGTTCCAAGCACAAACGGCGGAAAGTCGCGCAGGCAGACTCCGATGAAATAATATGTTGAGCCCCACACGACATATATAAGAAAGTAGGCTACAATTACCGCAATGCGGGATGGTGGATGTGTCATAGGCAGATTGTTTGGTCAATAGTAATAATTATCAGTCACCCGTGCAACGTACCTGCCCATGCGGCCGGCACGTTGCACGGTGTACGTCAGCGCCATACCCCCTGCTGTCAGCCTCTTGTCTTTATCTCGCAGTCGGCAGGAGCCTTGATGTTCTCGTCGATGGTTACCGAACCTATCGAGTCGGCCACTATCACGCCCGATGTCGGGTTCTTTATGTTGGTGATGGCTCCGCGGATGTCGGCTTTAAGCGTAGAATACTCGAAGGCTCTGTCGCACGCACTGTCGAAGGTGCAGTTTTCAAGCACCAGGTCGTGGGCATAACACAGCGGCTGCTCGCCTGAGATATGGCAGTTTACAAGGCGCAGGTTGCGCGAGTGCCATCCAAGATACTCACCGTTAAGCTCCGAGTCGTATATGGTAACGTTCTCCACCTCCCAGAAGGCATCCTTCGTTGTTATCTTCGCATTGTGTATCTCAACGTTCTTGACATACTGGAACACGTATTTGCTGTCGCTCTCAAGTCCGTCCACCCGTATGTCGTTGCTGAACATAAAGGGATAAGTGCCGCCGTGCAGCTTCAGGTTCTTCACGTTGATGCGGTTGCAGCGCCAGAATATCTCGTCGGCGTCGTTTATCTCAACGTTCTCAATGTCGATGTCGTTCATCTCGCGGAACATCTTCGGCGCGTCTATCACGGTGTTCTTCATCGTCAGATGGTCTGAATACCACAATGCCGAGCGTCCGCCAACGGCAAAATAGCAGTTGTCTATCGTGAATCCGTGTACATGCCAGAACGGATAGTTGCCTTCAAAGCGGCAGTTGGTTGCCACGATGTTGCTACATTCCTTTATCGCCGACTCGCCTTCGCGTATGGTTACGTTGTTGATGTGCAGATCGTGCGACGCGAACAACGGGCGTTCGCCGCCAAATTCGGTGTTCTCAATCAGTTTCATAATATGTAATCTTTTATAATTTATTTTTTCGTTGTCAGTAGAGCTGCGGAGCATTTCTTGCGCGTCCGCCTTTAACAGACTATCGTCAGCAACAATATTTCTGCTGTTTTTCCTTTTGCAAAAATACGTATAATCAGATAAAAAAGCTGTATCTAATTTACTGATTAGATGAAACAATTCACAGAAAATATGATTTGCTCAAATTAATTAACCGCCAATATCGGGCTTTTCGGCACAAAATGATGACACAGAAACATTGGGCGGAGTTACCTGATTACCCCGAAACAACATTTTATACTTACACTTGAAAGCAGCAGAATAATAACAAAAAAGGTTGGCATCAACGGCAAAACGGCCGACGGTATCAACGGCTTTTCAGCGCAAATCTGACTCTTCAATACATCTAACCACCGCAAGATCAGCCTCTGCCCAGTCGACTGAGCGCAGCTCTTTAGCGCCGAGCCACACATAGTCTACATGCTCCGAGAGAACGAACCCGTCTGACTGCGGCTCGCAGAGATATGCGTTGAGCGTTATCGAAAAGTCGGGATAATCATGACGGGCAGCCACAATCAGGTTGCCTACAGATATGTCATAATCAAGTTCCTCGGCAAGTTCGCGTCTCAAAGCCTCCTGAGGCGTTTCGCCGGGCTCAATCTTTCCGCCCGGGAACTCGTATTTATAGCTTGTATAACTGTATTTTGTGCGGCCCTTTTTCACGCAGAAATATTTTCCGTCCTTGCGTATTACAGCTGCCACCACATTATAATGTTTAGCGTTCATATTCAGCCTTTCTCCTTTTCTTGTTTCTTATATACTGCCGCAAACGGTCATTCGCCCTGCCCTTCTGCCGCTTTGCGTCTCTTTGCCAGTTCAGCCTGCATCTTCTCGTTGAAACGCTTTGTTATGGGATAAAACACTACCGACGCCAAAGCTATGCCGAACACCACTGCCGGCACTATGCTCGACACGAAGCGTATGCCCTCAACAGCCCCGCTGCTCTGCATGGCCGTGCCGCCCGACACGTAGCCGAATGCTGACAGCAGTATGCCAGACAAGGCTCCGCCGAAGCCGAGTCCCATCTTCAGTGCAAACATTATGCCCGAGAAGCAGAAGCCTGTTGCGCGCCGGCGGTTGAGATATTCCATATAGTCGGCCACATCTGCCACCATTGCCCACATAAGAGGTATCGTCGGGGCATAGGCCAGACTCTTCAATACACACAGCAGATAAACAAGCATAACATCGTCGGGCGAAGGCAGATAGAACAGAGCCTGAAACAATACGGTGAGCGACAGGCACACTATATATACGGTCTTCTTGCCCAACTTGCCGGCAAGCCATCCCGAAAGGAACACCACACCTACAAACTGCATTATGGCGTTGAGTATGTTAAACAGCGAGAAACCTGCCGAATAAGCCTCACGCTCGGTGCCGGCAAGTCCGAAGTTATGCAGAAACTCATAGAGCGAGCGCTGGTCGAGATAGCTTTGGAAATAGAAGTTCATCGACGAGCCGAACATCGCCAGTGAGGTATATACGGCAAGACACAGCACAAACATTACGCGCCACGACACGTTGCCGAAGGTTTCCCTCACGTCTTCCCTCACGCTCGACTTCTGCTGCGGCGGCTGGGCTATGCGCTCCTTTGTGGTGAAGAAGGTTATGAGCAGACAGATAAAGGCGATGAAGGCAAACAGCAGAATGGTGCGGCTCCATCCGCGACTCGCATCCGACCCGCCAAGGCGGTCAATCAGCGGCAGCGTAAAGCCCTGCACGGCAAACTGGGCTATAGTGCTTGCCACAAACCTCACCGTGTTGATGCTTGTGCGCTCCTTTATGTTGGCCGTCATCACTCCGCCGAGCGAGGCGTAAGGTGTGTTGTTGAACGAATACATCATCAGCAGAAGCACATACGACACGGCGGCATAAACGGCCAGCAGCGTCTTGTCCTGTATGTCGGGCCTGTGGAAGGCAAGGATGTAGAACAGGCAGAAAGGCAGGGCCGATGCCAGTATCCACGGACGATATTTGCCCCAGCGCGTGCTGGTGCGGTCGGTAAGTATGCCCACTATCGGGTCGGCAAATGCACTCACCATAGGCGCCACAAGCAGCACTGAGCCGGCAATGGCTCCGTTGAGTCCGAACACGTCGGTGTAGAACTTCAGCTGATATATCATTATCATCTGAAACACCAGATTGGCAGCCAGGTCGCCCAACGAATAGCCTACCTTCTCGCCGAAAGAAATCTTACCGTTATATGAATTATCTGCTGACATCGTTCTTATCTAGCTTTTCGTTTACATGGCGTATACCTCTGCCAGGCTCACGCCCATTGCTCCGGCTCATAACCATGAGGCAGGCACACCACCCCTCTCATGGCCATGTTCTTAGCAGGAACAAAAGTAATAAAAATTCCTGACAGGAATAACAAAACAGCGAAATAATACAATAAATTATATTACCGTCAGCAATTCAAATTCCGTCCGTTATATCTTTATCCTCTTCATTCGTCCATTTTCAGTGCCACGTTCAAAATTCTGTCGTAGCCATTCATATAGTCTGTGGCATAAACGGGAATTGTGATGTCGGGCCTAATGCCTCTTGCGTGATGCTGTTCCCCGTCCATGCAGCGCATTAGCATCCCTGTCATTGAGAAAGGAAACAGGGGCAATCCAAACATCGTCATGTCACCTGTTGTGCCGGCAGTGGCCTGCCCAACAATCTTCCCCAACTTATAATTACGCACCATCATCAATATTGTCTCTCCCCAGCTTACAGTTGCTCCATCGCACAAGAATGTTGCAGGCAGGGCTATATACGGCTGTTTTGCCTTTAGCATTTCGCTATTTACACGCCATGTAACATTTTGCTGATATGGAAAATTGTTTATCGGAACTTCAGTGGCCGGAGCCGTTACGTCGGATGCAATCAGATGAGCCAGAATGTCTTCAAACTGATAAGTGGGAAGTCCGCGCAGGTCGAAACACAACCCTCTGACATCGGGCGTCAATGCCGACATAAACAGTTTCTCGTTCAGCTCGCGCGACGTGGCGTCTACATACAATATTCCGTTCTCTAATTTCCTTATAGGCTGTTTTTCCTTCTCCAGCTTCGGAATATTCTGGCTCCGTGCATATAGAGTGTCCTCATATGCCTGTCCCGAAGCATTGACAGTCTGAATAACAAAAGGCTTACCGTATTCGGCTGAAGACAGCATCTTTTCCACAGCCATCTTGTCGCGATGGGCTTCTGTGGCGGCATTGGTTATCTGCCTGCAATACAGCAAACGCTCAGATGCCTGTTGACCGTTGACAGCATGGAGTATGCGCCACGGTTGCTTGCCGTCTGTCCCTATCCTTACAAGCAGCGTGTCGTTCACCGCTTTTGTCTCGGCTTCAGCGTAAAATTCGGGCAGATATGTTGACATGATACCTGAAACATTCATATCTCTACGCACAAACATATGCCCGTCCTTCACCGGATTCATAAAGCGGCAAAGCGTATCATACCATTCCACAAGCGACTCAAAAGAATTTACGCCTGCCATTTGAACGGCTTTTTGCAGATATCTTTCCAACTGGTTGTCCCAATCGAGACTGTCTTCTTCGTAATACGGATAAAAATGTCTTACAATATTCCAGCGTACTGTTATTTCAGCCACTCTCACCGCCTTGTCCGACAGCAGTCCGAAAATGAATCGCCTTCTTTTTGACAAAGCCTTATCGTCAATCTGATGATTCTTCCAATAGTCCTTTGCGTCTGCAAGCAAACGGCGTGTTGCCTTGCCGTCAAACTTTTCTTCGGGCAGCGCATGCTGTACGTTAAGATATTTTCCTTTGCCAACAGGATAAGAGTAATATC